>JGI24159J19872_10000925_pt1 | contig 30005 bp, 16 predicted proteins | sample Ectturendosymbi4_FD_19872 | JGI IMG/M metagenome (IMG submission 19872)
GACGCTGCTGATCTGGAATGGCCCCTGAGTGAAGGTATGCAAGTTAGTGCGCTGCCGCCTGTCTGAATAGACATGATCATCTCTTGTTGAAGCGTCAAGCTACTTAAATTGCCAAGTGTGACGCTTACTCACGTTTGTGGCACATACAGTCACAATTGGTGAGCAAAACGTCTGCCCGGAGTCGGAGTCATTAAAATTTTCTGCGACTCCGACTCCTCAGGTTGAAAATTCTTCCGACTCCACGACTCCGACTCCACAGCCCTGGATCTCACCGTACCCATCCAACCAATTTACAATACTGCTCAGCGGAATCAGCGTGAGCTTCAGTTAACGCGTTCAGGAAATGAATACAAATTACCTACAAGTTCGACCGATTGGTGACATAACAATGATCTTTATGCGGCATTGACTATCCACATTCTCTAGGTTTGGAATGTTAGTCTGGATATTTGCAACTATCAGGAACGGAAGCGTATTTGTGGGAGTGCACATGGAAACATTTAGATTGTTTAACTTCTAGAATGTGGCGCCAAATGTAAATTTTGGCCGAATTTCCAAAAATACTCACAAAAGGTCAAACAAAATATTTGCGACCAAACCAAACGGTCAAATTATCACAATAAAAACGTCAAAAACTTTCCTGCCCTGAAGTAGAAGCAGCCCTGGGGTGTCATATTTTGCTGTATGTTGTATGCCATTGTGTTATTTGTGTAGTGGAATGTGGTGCATATATGGGAAGTAAAAGCCACGTACGTGAACTTCATAGACTACGCACAATCTGAAAATAAAAAAATGTAGCCTACGTATCGCAACATGGACGTGATGGTGAAGACACCATCCAGCCTCTCTGGTAACAATTTGCCCCAAGAGATGGTTAGGTTAGATTAGATGGTTGACAAAACTCTCTACAGTGATTCGGACAAATAGCCTAAAGATGCTTGTCTTGCAGGCAGTAAATGTTTCCTGGGCCTACATATGACTTCACTTATCCTTAAGCATAGAATCATTAAACAGATCACAGATCATTGCAAGGCTCGTCAGACGTCAGTGCATGAGATGGCATGATGGAAAGCGTTAGATTTGTAAAGAGGAAACTTTAGGCCAAGGCCTCCAAAGTACTGTATAGGATCTCATTGCCTCCAATTTGGCTTTTGTGCAAAAAGGTCTTACCACGTTTGAGTGAACACGGTGACGTCATAGAAAGACCACCACTGAGTATAGTAATAATACCAGTAAAGTATTTGATAAAGAAAAAAAATATTCGCTTAAGAGATCCACACATACAAATATCTAGTTCTATAGGATTGAAAGTACAGTGAAAAATCTAAAAATCCGATCCGACGTCAAAGAAAACAGCTCCAGGCTCGAACTACAAAATGGAGCAAGCCGATGATTGCATTCTGTTTCTTCTGGAGCTGGTTGCTGAAATCACTCGTTGCCTTGTTAGATTTCTTGTAACAGCAGGTGATATTTGGCCTGTTTTTCGTTCGGTATGAGAAGAGCTTTGAGCAGATGTGGCACCGAACAACTGATTGACGATCAGGCTGCCCAATTTTGAAGCAATAATTACTCTTCCGTCGTCCGTAGCGGTTAGTGCTGTCACAGTTGCGTAGACATATTGCGCCGCTACCATCTCACCTGAAAATTCAAAGCAAAATCATAAAATATCCCGCCATAACCCAAGCATTGTCTGCACACGTTTAGGTGCATTGAGCTCTAATTTGAGAAGCAAAACTATGAAACTATAGTTCGAGAACATAAGACAGGGAGAATATGCACGTCAATCTACACATGTACATGACATCCACATGACCGCTTGCATCATAGCCATGCGTCTCATGTTTTGTTATAAACCTCTGGATTACAAACGTTTTCTGGGCGAAATGAAATCTTACACGAACAATTGTTTATTCTCATTGCAAAGAAAATTATCCCTGGCTGAAAAACGCAAAGCAGCCTGTTACCCTTGTCAGAACCGTCGCCAGAAAGTTTTCACTAGGGGGCTCTGTGTTTCTGCGGGGGGGTTTGACACTCTAAAAATTGACAAAAACTCAACTGATTTATAGTGTTTCATGTTTCAATTTGGGGGGGCTTGGAGCTTTGTTTGCGAGGCTAAGACCCCAAAAGCCCCCCCGTGGCGACGGGAGTGACCCTTGTGGCTTAAGAAGCGTTTAATAGGATTTTGGTCCTTAACGCAAAAATTAAACAATAGTGCAAATTAACGAGGTAGCCGATGACAACAGCATTTCAAAAGGATTTATTAGCTGCAACTAAGCATTATGAATTTTCACAGCTTTGTTGGTTGTAGAAAATTCGACCATAACAATAGAAAGTAGGGTTTCTCAGTCCAGTGGCGGATCCAGGGGGGGTCAGTTTGGGGCAACTTTCCCCCCAAACCTCTGTGGCACCCCCTTGAAAACGCCCCTTTGCCATAAATGCGCCCCTTTTTGGTGCCCATGGAAGTAGAAACAGATTTTAAAATACTCTAAAATAAGCAATGTTTTTCGCTTAGTTAAACGTCATGGTTTAATGCGTGCCGGATTTACCCAACGTCTTATCGAATCGCGTGAACGATGCTATTGTTTCGTAATAGTTCCACTGTTTCGTTTTTTCGTTGCCGCGTGACAACTGCCCAGCCTTCACAAACGCAGTCGCGTTCGTAGTTCTCGACTTGTTGTTGAACTGTATGAAAATGGTCTGTTTTTTTACAAGTTTATTCTTTAATGTCTGATGACCCTGAAAAGAAAAGGAAAGGCAGCAGTAAAAATAGGAATGCAATGTGGAAAACTTTTTACTGACTCAAGATCTTACAAGCCTCCAAAATGAAAACGAAAAACCAGTTTCAGGGCTATTGCCAGTGCAGTTCGTTAGTCTGCAGTTTGTCTGCATCGTAGTTTTGCAACATAAAAGTGAGTGGATGGGTTTCTTGATGGAACGAATCTCCAGATTGGCAGGGGCGTAACGAGGTTAGATGGCGCCCGGGGCAAGATGCAAGTTTGTCGCCCCCATTTTCGAACCTGAGGTCTTCCGGAAGCAAATGTAGGCCTACTGTATTGACGAATGTACGTGTGACATTGTTGGGACTTTTTGGCGCTCCCGCAGAATTTCAGCGCCCCCAGAGTGATTCGGCGACCGGGTAATTGCGCCCCCTTGCCCCTGCTGATTGAACCATAATGCAGCGTGTAAAAAGCTACAGATGTTTACGTTAGCAAACAACTTCCCGCTATGTGACAAACGTAACGAGGTTAGATGGCGCCCGGGCCAAGAAGCAAGTTTGGCGCCCCCATTTTCCAACCTGAGGTCTTCCGGAAGCAAATGTACTGTATTGTAGAATGTACGTGCGAAATTGTTGGGATTTTTTGGCGCTCCCGTAATCATTCGGTGCTCCCGCAGAATTTCAGTGCCCCCAGAGTGATTCGGCGCCCGGGTAATTGCGCCCCCTTGTCCCTTCATTACGCCCCTACTGAACCATAATGCAGCGTGTGAAACGCTGCAGATGTTTACGTTAGCAAACAACTTGCCGCTATGTGACAATAATACATTGAATGTGCTCGATTAGCTCAAAGAATTATGACCTACGTAACTATGCAATTGTGCAACTCCTCACTTCACATACATGGACAACGCAGAGGAGTATTGAATTACTGTTAGGGGCGCAACGAAGTTAGATGACGGCCGGGCCAAGAAGCAAGTTTGGCGCTTCTATGTTCGAGCCTGATGTCTTTCGGCAGCAAATGCACTTCATTGAAGTTCTTGTGACATTGCTATGACTTTTCGGCGCCTCGCAGTCATTCGGCGCCCTCCTAGTAATTTGGCGCCCGGGGAATTGTGCCCCTTGCCCCCCAGCGTTACGCCCCTGATTACTGCGCGCAGCGACACGCCTCAACAAATCATGGTACACAGCATTAACCAGGGGCATAAGGGAACCTTGGGCTTTAGGCGGGGCAAAATTTACAATTCGCCCGAATTTTTGCGCCAATTTGAGGAAAAACGATTAGGAGAATATTGCAGGGCGATGGTTCTGTTTCAGAAACTTTCCCAAAAGTATCGAGAAGTTTTTCCTGAATTTTTTAAATCTTGTCCGAATCTACCCCACTTCGTACGCCTATAGCCTTAACGCAGAAACTTTGGCAAAGTACTAGCTATATACAGCTTGTTGGATTGAATAAATGATTTTACGCGGTCATAGCAAGTTTTCCTCAACATTTGGATATTTGCAGTCCAAAATTGAGGAAATGACGGAGCCTTTCGCCCCCACCTGGCTACGCATCAGGCAACAGTGACTGATGGCTGTGTGGTTTTGATCCTTGTGTTGCAACTGCAAACCCGTAGACAACTCACGCTGGCCATAAAAAGACAAATTTGGCATGGTTGGCGAAATCTGCAACCGACCGAAAAATGCTTTGCTTAGTGGTTGTTAGATCATTCCGTTTGCATCATAAATTTGAGCAAAAACGCAATCTTCTGGTGAAAGCTTTAACTTTTTTACTGGTGGCCGTGGTGTTGGCATAGGTTCGTGGTTTTAAATTGGTGATAGGCTGATTCTCATCTGTGTTTTCTGGCCTGGCTGGATAGAAGCAGATTCATCGCCAGATCAACAGCAATGGGCGTGGCTTTGCGCTTTTTCTGGGGCTTCGTAATAGTATACAATGAATTGAAAAATGACCTCATGAGGAGACTAGAGCTTGACTTTGGGGGTATTGATTGTGAATTTGGGGGGCTCAGCTTGCTTCCACTTCTGTTAAAAAGTGTCACAACTTTTTCTTGATAACCTGGTCTAGTGGGATTGATTTTTTTTTCTTCATATCAGCAATCCAGTGTCGAAAAATGTGAAACGGTATTTAAAGAGTTGATTGAAAATCTATCTTTATAAGTGGCGATGCATTTTAGTGCAATATGCTTTAAGGCCCAGGGTAAATCTATTATAAGATCGTTTCTTACGATAGTCAGTAAAGCTGCCTAAAATGGGAGTAGTGTCCTGGCAGACGCCTTTCATTCACGTGTTGTTTTTGAATTGTCGCTTCAGCAATAAGTCTTTCATGTACATGTAAATGCACAAGCTTGGTTTGGAAACATGATTGTCACTTAGCTTTTTATTTGAGTCCTATCGTGGGACATGAGTTGTCCCTTCCAAGTCTAAGAAGAACCGTTCTGTTTCTAATCAGGTCGGGAATGCGTTTCAGACGCTGTTCTTCACTGGTTTCGCTAGGGATAGCCAAAACAGTGGCAAACGCTTGCACGCAGCATGCTTTTATACCTTTTAAACACATTTTGTAGATATACGAGATCTGTGTAGCTTGTTAAAAACGAGGCCCACTGTTTGGGACCCGTTTCAAACGTTTTCTGAATTAATAATATAAAGCGCTTTCAAACTGTGGTCATTCCCTGAAAAATAGCATAGTTCGACCAACAAAAGTAGCCATTTTTTGACCTACAAAAGATAACCTCTTTTGTCGCAGACAACCTTTGGTATTTAAGCAAGTGGATACATTTTTGGCGCCCCCCAATTCGACTGCCCCCTCAAACGCCTGGTCTGGATCCGCCACTGTTTTATATAGTATGTTTTATATTTTCTGAAATTCCTTGCATACTCCAGCTTTGGATGATTTTTCAGACTATGTGTTACTCAACTGACTGACTAAGTTGCATGCCTACCCGGAAGTGGCGAAATCATTGGCAAACGTAATTGTTGAACAATATAACTAGAGGTTATTCAGCATCAACAGGGCAACATCCTGCATAGTTGCAAGTGTTGCAAAAGATAGCTCACCTAGTTGAGCAAACATTTTTAATGCTTTCAAATTTCCATAATATCTAAGTTCTGTCGAATAACTTCAGTGATTTTTTTTGCTTTTATGCTGTGGACTCGAAGGCTGGCGCCTTAAGGCCATCAATTCTTACTTGTTGGGCTGCATGACTTGAACTCCACACTGCTCCAACATTCTGATGCAAAACTATTGTCAAAAATAAAACAGAAATGTTGAACAAATTTATGTTTCTGACGTAAGAAACCATAAATGACCTCATCACAGCTCTGATACAACCCTAACCAGCAACACTTACGTCAACTGCAACGGCTGTTTCGTAGTAATACATATTCAACATTAATTGATATTCTGCTACCACACATAAGGTATTTTCTACTGCCACACATCAAATTATTTCGCCCGTGGCCAAATTTACACCAGAATCGCAGGATGGTCTCAAGAACACGAGGATAATGGAAATTGCTCAATCAAGCAGACAGGGTTGCAGAATACCCAGGAGCAGGTGGTTGTTTCCTATATATATCTTAGTTTATATAAATTTTTTCTTGCGATTATAGGGTGTTATGAGTTTCGTCGGTTAGTTCACGTAATTTATATGGATTGCAGAGTGCTGCGGGAAGAAACTCCCGTCTACTCGGATGAGCAATTTCCATTGTCCTTGTAATTATGACGTTGAGCGCAAAAACAACAAGCATGGCCTTTAAAAAGCATGATCTTTAATATGTAAAACTCGCTGGCGTATGCCTGGTCTTTAGTGTTAATCATCGCCAGATGCAACGCGATAACAAGAGTTTGTGAAATACTCGCATGAAATGGAGCAAATTTTACCCGCTATACACCAGCGCAGTAAGAAGAGTGATCAGGAACAGCAAGGCACAGAAAGAAAGAAGTCGCGCCCACAAACCGAGCAACCCAATGCAAAAGTAAGCACTCTATACTACTAGGCTAGAGACTACTGTAGGCTACTAAGGCAGGCATCTCTGGTGACTTGGTGTATAGTATCTACGTTCGAATATTGGACTTCGTTACAGACCAGTGCTTTTTCAACAGGTCGACCAAACTAAGCTTCAAAAATAATTAGCCTAAAATGCAATAAGTTAGAGTTATACTGTAAGAATACCTTATTAGAAAATGTTTCGTTAAATCGTGTCGCGACTCGGCCTAGGCTAATACAGAGCTTCTGGATTCGCTTTGTTGGCATCAAGATACAAAAAAGCAAGCTCAACTGCCTTTGCACCACTACAAAGTGGCATACCAGCATCTACTGTATTGGTCCAAGTCAGGAAGATTCCTTCAAGTATAAAAAATACTACAATCGATATTAGGCTGACGTCTTCTTATGTTGTTTTCATCTTTAGTACAGTCTGCACACGGGTGATGATAACACAAGTCTAGCATTGTTTGCTTTCATTTGTGAAAGAAAATTTGCAAAGGTCCATGTAGTTATAAAAAAACACCTACCTATGCATGCATCGAAGGTTATTACATGACAAAACTCTTTGCACAATTTGCAGCTTTGTATGCTTTAGTGGATAAGCATACCCGTAATGAAATTCACCAGAAGTGATTTAAGAACACTGATTTCTAAGGGTAACTGACAAAGGAAACAAAAAACAAAACGTAATTTATATGTCAGCAGTCGTTTAAACTAAAACAAATGTCAAGACACGCAAGAAAAGGTGGATTAATTTATGCGAAGGTTTTTACTGAAGGTAGGATTCAAAAGGTAAGTGCTCACAAATCACAATGGTCTAAAACAGGAGCGGGAACCTATTTACTATCACGGGCCGCATGAACTTTGCGTTAGCGCTGACGGGCCACAAAATCAATTAACTTTATCCTAAAATTCTACCTTAATCTAACTATGAGGAAGAGTGACTTCTTTTGACTAACTATCCAAGTACCTGTTTATCATGGAGCTTCGTTTGTAGCGATGTGTACTCTAACTTGGGTAATGAAAAATCTGATGCGAACCATATCAAATGCTCACGCGGGCGGCATTTGGCCCGGGGCCGCAGGCTCCCCAGCCCTGGTCTAAAATCTAGAGACCTTTCAACCCATATGAGGCCCTGCTCTTCATAATGCCAATTATGACCCCCAATGACATTATTATTGTCGAAGTTCACGGCTAACGTTGCCCTAACGTTGCTAAAGAGGCTTCTTCTCAGCTTTCCTTTTTGTGGCTTCATTCATACAACCATCAAAGCTTTCGCATTTTTGGTACTCAGCCACTCTCCCGTGCATCCAGCTGATACATAATTGTAAGAAAATGCTCTACTGTAGTATATTCACTGTTAAAAATCGCAGCTGAGGCAACTTTAGCCAACGACTTTGTTTAACACATTTATTTAAATTAGTTACACCCAGGGGGGTAGTGCGGGAACGCGTGGAAACGGCGTTCCCACATTTTTTGATCTTTTAGTTTATAGTGTAATGAAAGCAAATACTGCATTAAATACCGATTTAAAAATGAGTTTGAAGTGCTGCTGAAACTGGCTACTTTTTGGGTCGTTCCCACACTTCTTTTTTTAGCACTACACACGAATAGAAAGATTAGTGACGAAGAGCGTTTCATGTGAAATAAGTTAATATTTATGGACGACTTATCACAGTCCTCGATAAGAAAAATATTCTGAAACATTTTTGCCTGTGAGTTGCAGCTTGCACGAACCTGACGAGCATTTGAATAAAATTTCTGGCCTACCCAAATAAACAATAACGAATGGGGAAAAAATTGCAAATTAGCTGAATAGCAAAATCAGATGCTTGTTCTTTGTCACACATGCAGTTGCAACTGAGAATTTTCATAAGTTATGGATCAACTGTTCACAATCAATTGTGCGAAAGTATTATGTCAACTAACTTCTATATTTAGGTGATATTTGTTTTTTCAACGAAAAAACGCTCATACAATACAATTTTTACAACAGTTTTAGCTGTCCATCATTTGTCTGACTCAAGATTCAAAAGCTTTCAACTAAAACTAAAGAGATGCGCTGGGCACTTTTATGACCTTTTTGTGACAGAACCTCACCTGAGAAGTGCGCTGTAGTACAACGTCTGAAGCATCGATGACTTATCTTGATGTTTTACTGCAGACCTGGTTAGCAAGTTGCCAAAGCATTGCACTCAGCTTCTTCATAAAACTGAGAGCGATTGAGTTGGTTTAGTTGACACAGATAATTTTTAATTAACGTACGAAAAATTCTCCCGGTTTTATAAGCGGAAGATTTCCTAGTTCAAAAAGTATTCTTAGCTTCTTACATATCGAGGCGTAAATATGTTTTATTTTTCAGCAACGTAAAGTTTATAAATCGGTTTTCAACTACGCATTACAGTAAGCACGCTGGCCATGCAAAAGTTCTGATTTCTTATTTTACCACCGGCAAAAGCCGTGAATAACAATTACAGCAGATGCACCAGCGCAGACATGTTTGGAAGGCAAATAATTTCACACCTGAGTTGTAAGTCGGGCCTTTAAGTTTGTTGAAATGTTTCGGACCGATTTCCTGCCTGCATACAATTTTTTTGCAACGATGGACACTTTTGTCGCCAGTTACTGTTGAAACAGTCTAGTTGATCAAATCTTCAATAAAAAATAATTATTTGTGAATTATTTAGTCACGTTTACTTTTCTACGCCACCAATACCCCGCAGTTGCACATATCTTGATTCACTTGGAATTTTTGCTTTCGAGCCTAAATCGGGTTTTAAAAATAAATGTCAGGTTCGGGCTCGGGCCAGGTTCGGGCCTCAAAATCAGTCCCGTTTACAACTCTACTTCATACGCACCGAATAAGGCAGCAAAAACTTATGTTTGACTGGTTCATAATTTGAAAAGCTGTTGCAGCAGAGTGATCGACGCTTATCCCCACAGCTTTTACGCATAGTTAGATAAATATGTGTACAAAATAAACCTGCTAATCAGAACACGATACTCATTAACCATGTCAGTTCGCTCATGCATGTTTAGTTGTTCACAGATCTCATTTTTCTTTCCACAGCCATCCGTAAGTTTCAGGCTTATTTGCAGACTATGCAGTATACTCGTTTGACATTACAAGTGGAATACATATGCGTGAGGTGATTATGAAGGATAACCTGATGTAAACGTTATGCTGGTTTCAAGGCTCTGTTTGATGCACTACTGTGGTCAAGGGCTCGTTTGGCTCTACCTGCAGTCCTGTCTGAATTGACAGGCGTTATGTTCCAGTGGGTTGATGTTTGTCTGGGGTTAACTCAGCTTAGTGATTGGCTAATGACAGCTTGTTTGATTGACTTGAGATTAGAGTTTGCTTATGCGTCAAGTTCCTAAGTGAAATACAGTGAATGCGAACACTCAAACCAAATCTTGAATTCCTGAGGTGGAAACGAGGCTACTGAAAACCCTTTGTCCTCAACGCGGTTATCACTAGACTGAGACGCAGACGCGAAACTTTGCAAAGTCAATTGGGATAGGGCTGTACCCTGTGCTTGAAATAATTTACGTCATTTCCAAATCCAGACCAGACAGAAAACGCTCCAGAGAGTCTCATTCAGCGTTTACTGCCTGTGGTGCAGCAGCGACTTGTCAGTGTGCAGTACATTTTCAGGCACTCACCCCAATGCGAGAACCTTCAGCGCTGCTTCGAAGTCTCTTGCCGAAGCGTCTCGCGTCAAGAGGCGCTTCGATCGCAGGCGAAAGTCAAGCGGCGGCCAACTTGCTTCAAAGAAGAGGAGAGAACATGACTCGGGCTACGCTTAACCGAGCTGCCGTACAAGAACGTCAGAAAAAAAACGAAATGGAAGCCATTCTCCAGAGGCGGAAAGAAATGAAGGAGAAGAAACTGACTGAAACACTGCGTTTTGGCACGTCGAATTCTAACAAAGAAGTATCGTATTTTTTTCTGTAACCAGTATAAATGACGAAGTATTAAAAGCATTATTTATCTGTAACCAACAACAGTTACAGCTCTAGGTTTGCTGCAAGCTTTCGAGGAATCAGCCGACTGGGCTCTGCTTTCGTGACTGACTTTGCCATGATTCAGGCTTGCACACATCTGTATTAAGGTAACTGATCTCCACAAAGATGACGAAATTGAATCAATCGGTAAATCTTTTTAATAGGAAATAGATGTCACGCAACGCTAAGTATTCTCAGACCTGAAATCTGTAATCAATGCTTGCGGGTGGAAAGTTGAAAGGCTAAAGCAATCTTTATCCATTATAAACTAAGTTAATTATAACTGTTGAAACAAAATTCTTGACTTCTAATATTAGTGAGAAGTAGTCCTACTAGCGCCGCAAGATGGATTTATTGCTTTTTCCGCTCAGGTAACCCTACCCAGCTTGGGCAAGTCATTTTTCAACTTAACTGTAGAAATACTTGCAGTTCGCTTTTAAAGCTGGTCTTTCAGTAGCTGAATTTTTTGTCCGCTCGGTCGAGCAGTTCTATCGAAATCGGCACACGTTTTTTACCTGTCGGGCAAGGGGTGTTTCTGGACAATTTGATCCAGGGTTACCTATCGTGTGACAACAAATGCTGTGCGTAAGGTAACCCTACCCAATTTGGTCAAGACGAATTACCGCATGCAAAGTATTTGCCCGTTTTAGGCAGAGGTCACCTTGTGTGTCAGAAAATTGCAAAAAATGTCCTTGAAAATAACACATTTTCATGTCTCAACTTAATTTACTTTTGTTGCATGCAGCACCGCAAGCTTCAAGAACATGATTTTGATCTTCGACCGACCGCCAATAGTGATTACTGGCGGAAATTTTTCATTTTTCCTGCTTTTTTGGTGTCTTTGGTATGCGTAACTACCACATTTTCTTTTGGGAAACTGTATTTGTTGTGACAAAATAAAATTTATTTAAACTTCAACAAGTTCGTTTTTTGGGGTCAGATGGGCTTGTAAATACTGTAATTGCAGAGTTGTTGAAAAATCCGCCTGTGCGATTAAAACGTTTCAAATACCCTGGGCCATTTTGGCCAAATTATTGCCTAATTTGGCAGGGCTACCAACGGTGCAAGCGTTTGAGGGTTATTTGAGCAGGAGTAAATGCAGTTTGCTGCTATTCAATTTGATTTGATGATCGTAAATATACAAAGTTCGTAAAATTTTGTGTCCATTGTTACTCACGGTTTTGAGAAATTCAGTCAGCTTTGAAAAACTTTCAAAACGTAACGCTGTTTAGTGGATTTTGAAAGGTTAGCGAATTTTCTAATCAACAAAAAAACAATCAACGTTAAAGCTGCGATGAAAATGGGCATTTTTCTTAAAAAGTGATATGTAACTGTAGAAAGGCGTACCACTCTATACACGATTTTGCTGCGGCGGTAGACACATGTTTTGTTAGATGTCAGCTTCAAGGACACTTTCCACAATGTCTCTCTATAATCTACATTTGATTTTACTGTTATATCTACCAGGGTATAGCTCCTTGGTCAATGAGAAAAGCGCTTGTCATGAAAGCCTCCGCGGTGCGAGCAGGCTGCCAACAAAAATGCTGCTGCTGTAGAAATAAGCTGAAAAAGTGGGCGTAAAAAAGCAAGACCCCGTATTTCCTGATCGTGCTAAACATATTTGTGTTCTATTAAAATTTTAACTATGAATATCGGCACTTCAAAATTCCCGGAAGCATTGCTCGGAAGGTATGTGTGAGTTAAGCGATATCACTCGGTTGACTTGATTCTTTTTGAGACGTGCAAACCTTCTAAGAACAAAGGTTTACTGGCGCAGAGTTCGCTCTTCCGGTACAAACTCGCGTTAACACCCGGACTTCTGGCCAACCAAGCCCCATTACCACCAATCGTTAGAGGACAAGAGCGTGTACGGGAATGGCCAAAGAGTCGTAACAGTCTTTCTCTACAACTGAAAACGAGGCAAGTCAGCCCTGTTGGCAACAGGTAAGCTTACCATACTTGTTATTTTCCAGCTAAGCGAATGATCTATTGACTTGTGTGAACTGTGAACCATTACTCCGTTACAAAGAACTATACACAACTACTTCCAGCAAACTATATAACTAAGAGCAAATTTAGACACTTAAATCTAATTCCAGGCAGTTGCAATTATATAGTATAGACAGCTGTTTCTTTTCGGCGAACCAGAGACAGCGTTGGGTTTGCAAATACAAATCTCCAATCTGCCAAAATACAAAGAATGTGCCAAAAACTGGCTAAGGTGTAGTGCGCTTTAATTTGGTTTATCTCCTGATTTTTTGGTCATTGACCAATTTTTGTTAAATGACCGGAAAAAATTAAGTCAAATCGGCCATAATACGTTTTTCCAGTCATAAAAGTATATCAGAAAACTAAAAAATTACAGACGCTTTTAAGGTATTTCGGACAAATGACCAAAATGTGTCAGCGAAAAAAAAGCAGTTTACCTAGTCTTTACCTGTCTCAACAACAGAACGATGAGTAACTGCAGGTCTAATGCTGTTTGAAAGCTGATTTTGTTGTAACTTTTGATCGATATTTTATGCAGTAGCTTTAACCTATTGTCCAACACCACACCGTCAAATACTGCTAGTTGCCTCGAAATTGTCATCAACCTCGTACTTCGCAGCTGCAATGTGACCTCCGTTCCCGCCTAATTTTTTTTGTGCGAAGCCGTGGTGGTGCAGTTGCCTTGGAAACAGGCCCGTAACAAGCTTGGTGCAACAGGATGGGCGAAGAGTTTTCTGAGAGGTTCCCAAATTTTTAAACTATGTCCAACATATTTTTCCAGGGGGGGTAAAAAAAAATTTAGGGGGGGTTTGCCGCCCCTGCGCCCCCTAGTTACGGGTCCGCTTGGAAACACTATTGCTTTTAAGCATTTTTCTACTCACGTACTGCGACAGTGGTGCTTTGATAAGCTGTTATTGCTCCTTTTGTATAAGAAAATATATGCAAACAGTTATAGCAGGAAAACTCCTAATCTAAGCCAAACCTTAACCTGTGCTGAGTAGTTTTGCTTTGCTGCTGCCAAGTCAATTTCGCAACCGCATTTTCTCAGGTTTCCAGAGAGTCTACAGGAGAAAGCTCTAGCTGCTACGCTTGAAGCAAACTTATCAAGCTTCGCGCCAGCCATGCGTGACCGTGTCGAAGGAGCAGTTCGAATGCACGCTCAAAGTATTCCAGTGGAGGTAGCATTTGTTCCAACCCGGTAGTAAGCCTACCATCTTGTCGCACATACTAAACAACTTTTGTGAAAAATGATGCTTTTCAAGACACAACTCTGATTTAAGGCAAATCAGGTGGTCATAAACAAGAATGTTTTAGGGAAGATTCGAATGCGATCAAAGAAGGCATCGATTGTTTTTTGACTACAGGTTGATTGAAGCTTTTATACCAAAGACTTAGTTCTGGTAAGTAAACGCGCGAAGCATTATAAATAGCCTTTAAACGTACCGTTCGAAATCGATTTACACGCAGTTATCTAGAAATCGCGGAGGAGGGGCCTTGATTGAACAAACTAGGTTTTTTCGGTGTTCCGGCGTCTTGCTTGTATCGGTCGTGCTAATTATTACGCCAATAAACTCAAAGTTCAGTATACGTCCTTTTGCGTTCACGATTCAAGATTTCATCTACTTTAAAATCTCACAACAAAGCAACCAGGCTTAAACGGACCACACAACGCAGACATCTCTTGACACGTGCAAAGTCGTTTTTTCATCACAATAATGTTCAGAACTATCAACAAACTTGCAGAATTATGCTTAAAGGTGCCTGCTACAGTTTAACTGAAGATTCTTTCACAGGACAAAACACGTTATACCGTACAACGTTTAAAATTGGGCTTGTTTTGAAACGAGCCAAGCCCACAATAACGCTTCCGTTATGTCATTATATGCACTAACTATAGAAAATTTGCCTTAAAGAAAAAACTTGAATTGGTGTTTTCTGCAGATAACTTTCGATCATCGATCAAACTACCGCAAGACAAAGAAGTCAGGAGCAAGAGGAATTTTCCACTGCGCAAATTGCTTGTCTCATTGGAAGATCTCTGGACAAGTTGCTGAAGAGTGCAAAGAGGTACGCGGAAAGCATCGAACCGTTACTCGAAAACAAAAGTATAAACCCACACGGCTCATTCTTACGAAGACTTACGCAAAATTATCCAAATTTCTTTGTTATGGAAAGTGGAAACAAAGTTTGTTCAGCGAATCATTTAGAAATAGTCAGATGGAAACAATTTGCAACCAGTCATCTAAACAGGCATAGCTTATCTAAACAAGCACAGGGAGTTTTGTGGAAAAACTCCTTTAATGTATCAAGACGTGGCCTCTCTTTTATCAAGTTGTTGATAAAAAAAGACTGTTGCTACGCAACAACATGAGCAGCAAAAAGAAAAGCATAACTCGTTTGCCCACGAAATAGACACTGCGAGTTTCTTACGCCGTTTCCCCGTTTCTTTCTCCACTTCAGAGAAGCAGTGTGTTTTACGTTCATTGTAGACAGCAGTGCTGACTCTCGGGCCTCTCTTTGAAATGAGACTGACAGACGTGGCGAGAGTCGCGAACACCCTCAAAACCAGCGAAAGGTATGTGGCTGAGGCCAGCGTGGACAAGCTCCTCCCAATTCTGCGCCGAGCGACGATTGGCAGCGATCGACTGAAACCAGTCAGAACTTTCGTACCCAAAGAAGTGGCTATAGAGCATATAATCAATCTAGGTGAGAAGTTTTTGTCGTTTCATTGACACTGCAATCTAACACTGACACGCCTATGTCGTCTGTGCTTTTCAGGTATTTCTTGATTTTTTGGGGGGTAAGGTCGCAATTTTAAAAAGCAAATATTACCGTTTTCGATTTCGAAACACCATATATACAATACTTTTGACCTTGTGTGTCGACGTTTTCACGCAAGCAAAACTATGATTTCCATGCATTCTGTCAAACGAACAGTCTTCGCGTTGTGGCGATGTGAATTTCACGTCAGAATTTTGCACTGGATAATATTGGCGCGTGATTGATTCAAAATATCAAGCAAAACAAATGCACTCTTTCAAGCTTTGACCTCTCTTTTATCTGGTTGTTGATAAACTGCAACGTTCATAATTTTCCCCAACATGCACATTCCCTTTCCTATGCTTCAGGTCGTTTGTGTTTTTAACAACATGTCCGCGACCACAACCATCGCAGATTGTATATAACGATTTTCCAAGGTTAGCGGAAAAACAAAACCGAATAAGCTTGTGAAGACTATCTGAGTACCAATATTGAGTGCAATCGAATTGCCTTATGCAAGTGTGCATGTTTTCTTATTATTCTGATGCTTATGTCAAGATCTCGCAGTGGAAAAGCTTTACGCAAAAGAGGTCCACGCTGCACGTTAACCATCTACGTTCTTTTGCAGGACCGCAGTCCCAAGCGGATTTCATAACAGCGAAAACCCTCGACGAGGAAGAAAAGCGCCGCAACCACTTAGGCGCAGCGGAATACGCAAGCGCTGCGAAGAGCAGGGTGCTGAGCGGCCTGCCCACGACCAACTTGTCGTGGTCGACAGCTGTCCACTCTGTCGGTCTCTTAGGCGTCGACTCGTCCTTTTATCCCGGCTTTTTCACTCACGCGCCCACCTTACACGATCACGAGGACGACAGCAGGAACGCCCCGATCGCCGACCTCCCGTTTTTGGCCCGCGGCCGAATCGACGACGACGGCTGCTACCACAAGTACCGGGCCGACCACCCGGAAGACTTCGACGATGCCAAGTTCCCGAGCGCGTTCGACATGATGATGAGTCAAATGGACGGCGACCACCGTCTTGCCATCACTTATCCGTTCAAGTTCGCTGTTCAAGAAGGCACCGAGATAAGTCTCAAGGAGGTCTTCGCCAGCGGCCTGTGGTACACGAAGGAAGAGCACGAGTGCTACATGACCGGCGTTTACAATTTGCGCGGAGTGTTCATCGCGACCACGTGCTTCACTGCCGACGGTTATCTGCTGCCGGGCGCGTGCGACAATCGCGGTCGCTTCATTCCGTTCGCCTACATCGACGCAGAGGGGAACTTCGCCACCCCGACACCGCCAGGGCGCCCGCCGGGAGAACTGAATAAGCTGCTGGAGCGGATACGCTACATGCCCCCTTGCCCGAAAGCCCAGAAGCTTGCCAGCGACAGGGCGGACTATTGGCGCATTGTTCGCGACGGTACCGCGGTGGATGATCATCGACAAATAACCGTTTACTTGAGCGAACATCCCGTCGTGAAAGACTGCGTCGGAGGGGACGATTCGTTGTGCATGTACATTGGTGGCGACGTCGGACCTGACAAGCATTTGTATCCGTTTGGATTTTACACCGACGACGGTTTTTTTGTGGCAGGTCAGCGTTACAACGTTGGCATTTAGCGCCATTTATTCAGTGCCAATAATCCGCGTAGTAATAAAATTTGAAAGTTTTAATCAACAATGCTGCTGACGGAAGTCGACTTAATACCAATAATGCAACAAGTGCTGCTTGCATTTGATTATAATTACAATATCTTCTACGAATTCCTTACCCTGCATCGCATATTTAAGGTGCAGCAGTAATAAATATGGAAAATAAACAGGTGTTTATGTGCCTGATGAATGGCTACAAAGGTTGCATTACAAAATATGTGCAAAATATGTGACGCCGTGTGGGAGAAAGAACCAACTCATTCATCTTTTCCCAAACCTAACGCATTCTTGTCAGTTACAGCGTCTGATGCTCTCGTTAAAATCTATCAAAGTGCGTGTGCTTTCCTTTGTCAGGAGGACCACCTGTTTGTTCGTACGTTCGTCCGAAGAAATACGGAGGGGTCTCGGTGGAAAAACCGATTTGGCAAATTCCAGCCTATAAGCGGCGTAATCGATCGAAAGAGAAGTCACCAATAAGCGGCACTGCCACTACGGTTACCTCTCCTGGGCAATCGCGAGAAAAAACTGACCTTACCACAAAAGAAAAATCAAATAACGTGCAACAAGCACTTCCTTTCTTGTCGAGTGATAAGGTATGGCGCGTTTGCTTTCTGCATGCTTATGAAATTCAACTCAGTTTGGCTTAGAAATGAAGATGTACAGTGGGCGAGTGGAGAGCAGTTGTAGATTCGCAGTCTTCCGCATATAATTTAAAGCAATTCTGATCACTAAGAAGCGTACACTGAGCACTGACGTAAACACTAAAATTGACGCTGGAAGATTGCAGTCTAAACAACTTCGTTTTTTATAATGACGTTGATAGTTATTTTCGTTGGTATTTTCCATCATGAAACATCAGTGTCGCGCCATTTTGAGTTAATTTAAAAGAAATTTAAAATGTTTCAAAAGTTAAGAACGCATCACGTCTTGAGTTAAATTTGATTGCCATGCTACATGAAACCGCCAACCAGTTTTGGAAGACATTGTCTGCAAGCATGGCAATGTCAATTTTTTCAAAAAGTCTGGAAAAAAATAAACAAAGAGCAAGAGTTTTTTATTCGCAAAACTTTCTTTTAGAAGAATCGGTGTTTCGCCGGATCGTCCCCAAAAAAGGTAGGATCTTCAAACCAGTACTATCCAAAGCACGTTTCCAGATTTTGGTCAGGATAGGCACGAAATTGCGGATTTTACACAAAACTGGACCTCTTTCCAGACTCATTTTGCGATTCCGATGCTGAAGATACTCTACTTTAGATTTTCTGAGTTCCGAAAAATTGTTCACAGAATATGATGAAAAGAACAAGGCTTTTCGTGCCAGTTTGTGACATTCTAAAACATTCTCTTTTTGCAGCGGAAGAAATATTCGAAAAGGAGCAATGCTCCCCGTCGTTTGGGAGACACAACAGTAACAATGCCCGACACCCCTCCGCGGGAGTGTGCAACGAAGCCCGACACCCCTCCTTCGCGGGGGTGTGCAACAAAGCCCAGCACCCCTCCGTCACGCCGCACTCCGACACAGCGGCGGAACATGAGTTCGGGCGAACGGATATACAATAAGTGAGGGCGACGAACGAGACTGTTGCTCGTGCTTTCAAATGGAAAAATATATAAAAGCTGTGCTATTCATTGCGCTAGGTTAACTTTTTTGACTGCTAAACTGCATAACTGAACTGTTGTTATTTTCTTAAACTGCGCGTAAGCCTGCTGTTTAGAGTGCCAGTGGCTGGAATGGTCATTATAACGACTGAAGTCAGCATATTTAATCACCTTCAACACTTCTGAGTTCTGACTGTTATATTTATTTCTTCTTTGCTTTTAAGTTTAGGGATGTTTTCTGTCTCCAGCCTGTGTGAGCTTCAGTTTTCTTTTGTTTATCGTTCAGTCGAAATGCATTCAGATGCCAATGGATCCTGACTGTGTGATTATAAATTGCAAAGCCTATTTTAAAACAGTTTCACACTTCAAAGCAAACTCTTCTGTTTCAACGTAAGTTCGTTGCTGCACAAATGTCGCTTGCTGCCAGTAACCTTCGTAACCTCTTCTTATCAACCTTTCACAAGGTGGGAATGGCAGAATTCAGTTACTCAACAATTCGGTCCTCCTTAAAACTGTTCAAGGTATTTGTAGTTTTCCGTTTTCGAAGTCTTTCGTGAGCTTTCCGTTCCTCAAGCAAAAGCAAATGGGCGAAATAACTGCTTCGTTAAAGAGTGAAAGCTTTTCACGAATATTTGTTTCGCAGAAAAACGGAAGACCTCTCAAAAGCTCCCAGCGTTGTGTTTGTGCACGAAACGGATACGGATGAGTTGGCAAAGCTCACTTCATCTCGATCGCTGGCTTCAAAGCAAAACTCTGACGGAGCTGTAAATCCAGCCGTTTGGAACAAAACAGGCAAACCACCTCTGAAACCTAGCCCTCTCGTTGGAGCTGTGTTTGGTAAGGAAATGGCTGATAAGATTTTATGTAAAAAGACATTTTAAGCAACACCAGTCATTGTTATAATGCTATCGGTTCCTATTACGTGTGCGTGAAAGGAATAACATCTCATAGTCGTCTTTCAGCAAACGTATGGTTTGTAGTGGAAATGTAGGTCGCTACATTATCCGTGTTCGCTTTACCTGTTACATTCTGACCAGTATATAGTTGCGACAAAACTGCGCTAGAAAAGCAGGTCATACAAAGAACAACAGTCACTTGCGGCACTCGAAATCGTTCAACATCGTTTCACCACGTTGAACACAAACGTCGTTGGAGTGCGAAAATTCACGCAGGTATTTTTGGCGTGAATTTTGAAGAAAATTGGTCTGCACCACTGTAAGGACCTGGATTTACAATTACTGTACTATCCTTTATCAGCATTCTTGCGCAGGAATGACGAAAGCTGATGACGTCGCAGGCACCTCTCAATCTAACCCATTAGATGTTGTATCCGGAACGTCCTTCGATTCTATGAAGAGCGCAGACAGCTATTATGATTCCGATAGTACCAGAAAACCAAGCATCGAATCAGCACCAATGGTAACTTTCTTTGCAGCTTTTAATATCCCATCTAATAACAAAATTGTCATTAAATCAGTTTTAAACCCAGGCCCGTAGCCACAGGGGGAGGCATTCAGGGGCATTGCCCCCTAAATTTTTATTGTGCCACTTCAAAGTTTGTTGTGCCCAGAAAAATCTATTTCAAACTTATAATAAAATCAAAAATTTTGCCCCCATAAAAATTTGTTTTTCCCCCAAACCTTAAAACCTGGCTACGGGCCTGTATTCACCCAGGCCATCAGTGCACGCGGCTTCAAATGCGCGAAAATCGCGTTGTAGCTTAGGAAATATGTGCTTTTCAACAGCTAAGCGATAAAGCAACCAGTTAAAGCGACGCTGAACAAATCTCAGCTGCTTGTACTTAAAATGATTCCTGAAAAGGTACTACATAAAGCTCTTTTTTAAGTCTTATCCGCAAAAATACATTTTACACTTGACTAGAAGTTTGTCGCACGTTGCGTCAAAATTTGCCCCGCATGTCCATCGAAGAAGCAGTCCTGTCAAAAAGGGGCCAAGGCTTAAGGAAGTCAGTTTTGACCGGCGGAGAACTGACTGGGAACTTCTTTACAGTTTGCTCACGTCATCAGCAGGCTCAAAGCAGCGGGGTGAACGTGGAAGATGTGATCGCCACTCAGGCAACGCCATTCAACCTCCCACCACCTCCTGATCCGGTCAAAACCGGTCCTGACAAGATTAAACCGGACAGCAAGAGTACTCCTCGCAGATCTCGGCGAAAATTGTCCAAGGCCGAGAAAAAACAACGACGCTCTTTGGAAAATTCTCGAAGGTCGGTAGACAGTCGATCAAGCGTGGAGAGTGTACCAAAAGCGCGGAAAAAAAGCAAGGAAATTCCAGAAAAGGTGTGAATTTTGTATTTTTTGCGATTCGTAGATGACTTGGGGGACAAGACGATTTGACTACATGAGCTTTCTGAGTCAGCCAAGGTATTCGGCTGGGTCTAGAACGAGTTTCGACGATCCTTATCTGGAACTCGGCCCTTAAAACTGTTAGCTTGTAGAAAGTTTAATTTTCTCCACATCGTTTTAACGAGCTTCAACTTAACTTTATTCAGCCTTCGCCTCTTTTGCCCGACTCGAGAAAAGGCAGCAACGACACTAACGCCGATTCTTCTAGTCATCAGACAGCGGCAACGGAGACAGACTTGCTAGAAAGTGCCGACAAGTCGGCATACGATGCGCACAAAAACTCTTTTAGCCTTCCTATCTTAGACGGAAAGCTCAACGTCACAGACACCTACCGCTTCTCCTACTTTGCAGTGCCAGGTGAGCGAAGAGTTAATCGCTTTTCTTTTTATTCGCTGACAACACAATGACCGCATGCGACGCGACAACCGTGCAGGTGACTTGGTCGATACTCTTACGTCTAGCATTGTGAGCATTAATAACAAATTTAGGCCCCAAGTCAATAAATCGGATAATATGATATTAACCATCATGCAGCAGAAGATAGCAACAACTGGCTCCCATATAGTGCTCTGCGTTTTGCGCGTCAAACTCTAACCGACATTGTTTGTAAACCCAAAAACCGAAGAAGAAGAAGAAGCAGTTCCATTTATATCAGTGGGTCTTGCTGGAGGTACTAAACCCGCATGTTTCATCTGTGCATTCACCGAACGCTTCGCAGTCGGAAAAATAAGATAATATTTCTTCAAAACATAGGTATAAATTTTACCAACGCGCAAAATGAACCATGCATCGAACCTTTGCCGGACCTCTGAGACTGGCTCACCAAATCCATGGGCTCGATCGAATCTCGGTTTAGAACCACTGGTCTACATGCAATCATTCTTCTTAATTAAACGAAATAGCTCTGCACTAGATTTGAAGTTGTTACTCAAACCAATACGTTCGTAGAAAAAATACATTCATCATAATGGCGCAGTTGCCCAGGAAGCAATCGCTTTTTGGCAGGGAATGATTTTCACTGAATGAAAATTTTCAATGCAGCGGAAAAGGTAATTCTACAGTATTTGGAGAAACTTCTGGCGGCGACAGCAGCTGTATGTACCACGCCAAGTTCAACCGCTAATCTCATGTTTTTTACCATTACAACAAGTACCCTTGCATCCAGTATTAGACTATACGACATTTTTCCACAGACTTCTGTTCAAAAACACTTCCTAAAAAATAAGGAAAACGCAGTCGCAGGAGAAAGTTTCTTTTATTATGATTATAAATATTTTTCCAACATGCGATCAAAATTCGAAATCATGTGCTCTGGCCGATGCAGGTCACCTGAAGGAATATCACCAGAAGATCGAGAGGGGAGAACTGCAACTGCCTTCGGTCTCAGCAAAGTACGACAAGGAGGTCAAGGAAGATATAGAGGAGCGCAAGCGCCGCCGAAGAGACAAGAGCGATCTGTTCCGCAGGATAAAAATGCTGGAGGAGATGGACAGCGACTGACACCCCCCACAATGACATTCCAACACTGAAGCGAATTTGGGCGTTTGTGCGCGTCTGCTCGAGCTGCCATTCCAAGATTTCTGACGTGCTGACATGATATGTTTCGCTATACAGTGTTTTTAAAAAGTTCCATACTGTTACGGTTGACTTTATATAAGTGCTGGACAGCATTGATCCGTTTTTAGGTAAAGGTAAAACTGTGTTGCTGGGTTGAGTTCAAGCACGAACTGTGCAATCATAGTTACGGTTTGCAGCAGCTCAAGAGATGGCATCAGCGAATGAAAGTTATATTAATGTGGCTCAATCTCAAACGTTCGTTCATTTTAGGACACAAGTCACGTTCCAGTGCGTCACCAAACTGAGAATCTAATCATGAATAGAATATTTTCAGGTTGCCCGAAACCTGTGAAAAAGATGCTCGGCTTTTCAACAAGGCGAGTAACCAGTTTACAAAAGTTATCAGTGGTTTTTAAAAAATTCAACTGCTATAGCCACAAATGCTACAAGCGTTAAATGTTTTTTCACTCATATCTACGGCTTATTTACTTTCAGTTTATCACATATTCCTTGAACTTTGAATAGTCTGACGACTTCCTTGAAAAAAGAAGTAAAAACAAAAACACGTTTGCCCCGTCAAAAGATTTAAGGTTTTCATTAAAATCTGTTTTAATAAGGTGTAGAACTTTCAACCTCTCGAAAACACCACCCGCCAACGCAATCACAATTCAAGTTGTGCACTGCTTGATAATCAACAGCACTGTTTTTCAAACAACGACGATTCAAACGATATTAAAGATTTCCAAAATGGTTCTTGAAGAATCAGTAAGGTATACAAGTACAAACGAGCAATTTTTTCCACACTGTAAAATACGTGTATTCAATACAATTATTAACATACCAGGTTAAAATAGAAGCCAGTGATGAAAGCATTATTTTTTAAGTAGCAATTGCATTTGTTTCGTAATTAAAATTGCAGCACATTGCTTCTCAAAACGTCAGCCGATATTCAATTGTTTTGTTGTCAGCCACAATCGCCGTCCATCACGCGTACAACTTTGTCTGGACCAGTTTCGTATATTACTACTCACCCGACACCTCACATTGCACCAGGTTGACTGGTTAATGATCGGCTTGTTGCCGGTATAGCAAAAGTAAACAAGTTGTGTGCAGCTTCTATAGACTAACCACACTAGCTTTAAGTACAAGTAAGAGATGCGAAAAAAATCACTCAGGAAAACCGAAGTTTGCGCTAATTAATTGATACCTTCCCACAACCCTTCAGTGAAAAATCCATTGCGTGATGATAAAGTTAGCGCGATAAAGCCAGAATGACCTCTGGTCATGCACGGTATAATTGACCGGGCATTTACCAGTTCGGTAATTAGGACATGACAGCAGAGTCATCCATGAGCCAGTAGTGTCTGGCTCTTTGCTGTGGAAGGGTTCCTTTTAATAGATACTGTCTATAAACCGTCTTTGTGAAAATCTATCCGAGTGTGCGATGCCGATCTCAAAAGGAACTACTGTATTTGCCACCAGGAGCGCAGACAGGAGGTCGAAAGGCGCGTTCGTGCCCCCCAAATTTTGGGCGGCAATTATTGAGCCTATGAGCAAAACTTGTCATGAACTCGAAAAGCCGATTTTTTATTCGGTTTGACAATTGCCATCCACGAAATTATTTTTCTGGTTGCGCGCCTGTTTGCAACTTATCTTGCAACCTCAATAATTTTATTGATCTGTCCTACAGGAATCGCTTTCCCTGAATATCTACAAGTTACATACACTGCCAAAACACTTCGCAAGTAAACATTATTCAACCTCAAAACTCTTGACAATTGCAAACAAACTTTACGTGCACTTAAAGAGCGTTTGGCTTAGCACTTGTTCAGTTACCTCTGCTAGTGATTATAACAGAGTTTAAAAATACCCTAAAATAAGTCTCACACCTACGGCAGTGCTATCGTGCTGTAGTTGAATGCTTCGACAACTGTGAAATAACTTAAATTCGTAATATCATATTTTTGATCACAACCCAAGTTATGCTGCCTTCGTTGTCATTACTGTGAAATCCTTACCAGAAACAGTGGTCAGCAATGCCTGTTTTTGTAACAATGTATCCCCACACTTCTTTCATAGCCACACGTGTGTCTTTAACGATCAGCCATCTGCAGTAAACCGTAGCATAAAACGGTTTCTGATTGAAGAGAAGACATCTCTAACCCGTTTCAACTTTCCACATCTTCAATGAGCGTTCACGAGAGCCGGTTATGACGTACTCATCGTCACTGGTGAAAGCAGCGCACGTGACTCCAGCATCCAATAGTGAAGTAAATTTGATTTCGCGATGAAGCTTCCAAGTACCGTCCTATTAAGCAAAAGACGCCAGTGACAAATGTCGTAGAACGCCGAATGCTCGTGTGGTGATCACAAGCAAAGCTTTACCTAATTTTTCAATTACCATAAGTGCGCACCGGCAGAATCGTAGACAAAGTCAGCATGTTCTCAGTTCATGACATATTGAGGAAATGTGTCTCATCTTATTCAAGTTGGTTTGCTGCGTCTTTGCAATTTTTGCGTAAAATTTAATTGACAATGCATTTTACTTTAAGCTATGTGTCTATATGTTAGTGGAAAAATCAAACATATAACCAAATAGAAAACAAAGCCAGTCACTTAAATCTCAAAATAATCAAAACCAATTGTAATATAGCACTACATAACGTAAAATGATCTATGCTTTGCATTTAAAATGTTATCAAACCTTGCCTACTTTCAAGCCCCTAACGATCAAGCTCTACGAACGTTTAATTGAAACAATACATCATGGAACTTGATTTGTCTTTTCATGCACACCTCTTAAAAAGAAGTTTGGTCAATACAGGGTATCTAGACATCTGTCTAGTAATCGCTTTTTGTCAGGGTGCAAAGACACCTTCCTAGATATCTAGATACTACATTTGGTAGGGTCTAGTCCAGACACAATTTTTGTTTGGAAAACACTGACCCGGTGATATCTACATAACCAGTCTAGATATCTATGAGTCAATGTTTTCCAAACAAAGGCTAGATACAACAAGATTAGAGTGCATAGTGATCGCTGGCATTAGTATAGGTATGTGCATTACGGCAGGCTTTTACTTGCAGTGTGGATATAGTACAGACGTGTTTTAATACAGACGTGTTTTTTAATAATTCCTCCGCTATATTTCGCTCCAGCGTATGAACACCAGTGACATAAAAAGTGCGACAGACAAAGTGATTTAATCGAGATATCTGCCATTTAGGCAGGTTCTATTCGCTGCGGACATCAACGAAACACACTAGAATAAAATAAAATCGAACAAAATGAAGCAATTGCAACACTTGCGTCGTCCAAAATAACACATTAATTACTCAAAATGTATGCGGGTTGCCATGTCAGCGCCAAAAATATTCTGACGAAAACCCACCTACCTTCAGTTTCCACAATCGCCGTGTTTGTCCCGTCGAGCCGGAGAAAAGTACGTTCTGGCTGTAATTCAATGCTAAAAAGGATAACGGACTGCCGTGAGACGAAAGTTCACAAAGCAATGAGTTGTTCCACTGGTTCCCATCTTCATCGTTACACGTCAGACGGATTACGTATATCAAGCAGGCGTCAGTGCCAACGAATGCGTGTGCATTACCCATAATAGAATTGCTCAGACGTAAAGCAGTAACGTTACCTTTTACGTCAAAGTCGCTCAAGGTCACGTCAGCTTCTTTTTGCAAAGTCGTCGAGGACAGCAACGTCAGCGATTGATGTTCGTTGTGAGAATCACGTGACGACATCAGAACGTGCTGATCGTCGTTGCTTATAGAAAAAGTCGTCAATGTTGTTTGCGACTGGTACTGCTTAGCCAAGTCATTCGCTGGTACTTCTGGCTGACGCAGCCGATTTGCTAGCTTGGAAAGAGCGCCCTCAGCAGTGCCGCAAAATATGAACCTGGAATTATTTGAAAACTTCAGATGCAATGCAGTGATACTACGGTCAGTGTCATCCGTATTCATCAAAGGAATGCTGGTTTTTCGGTCGAAATTATTTGACCGAATATCATGCACTTTGATATCGGCATCCACATGATCCAAATATGCAAGATAGTGACCGCACTGACTGATGGAAGTCGTCCCGATTTCCAGAGGGAAACTAGGCGGTTCTTGTACAGTTGTGTTTCGCTGAAGATTCCATAATTTTAAATAGAAAACCTGAAAAACAAAATTACTGAAGGACAATGCACGACGACTCCACTTTGCTTTCTTTTGAAAGTTTTTAGTCTTGTCCCATCACCTTTAGTAACTGGAAACTGTTGCCAAAAGGAAGATGTTCAATGCACTTTCGCGTTGTGAAATACAGAAGACTACTTACGCTTGCTTTCAAATTTTATAGCGTTTTGGTTTTCCTTAGCGTAACTTTCTCTACGGCAAAGCTAGAAAGTTGCCTTTGATTTATGTGACTTCCTACCTTTAAATCAAATATACAGAGAATTCTTAATACTTTACTCTGTGTTCAGCAAAATAGCTTATATTTACTAAGACACTCTTATTTCTACAATTTTTTTCTAAAACCAACAAGACTGTTTCAAACGTTATAATTACATCCAAGGATGCAGTGACAACGATGCTGTTCTGAACAGAAACCCAATCAACGCCAGCTCCCATCCCTTTAATCACTGTGCTCGGTTTCTCGGCCACGGAAATGTCGTCGAACGGCCACACAGAAATCTCCTCATCGTGGCTTCCAATGATTAGATTCTCTCCGTTTTTGTCAAATGCTGCTGACGCCACTTTGTCTCGATGATGACGCAGCTTGCCGAGACACTGCTCTCAATAAATGCATCTGCTTTAAACTTTCAGTGCTTGACAATGAATTGACCAAAATCAGAGTGCTTCACAAAAAAACAAACATTTTCAAAACTTTACACAACTGAACACTGTCTTTGTTCGAAAATGTGGAATGCTATGGATTTTCTGTTACAAAAACCATCAAACATGCACGTTTTTTTATACTCATTAATTACATTTAATTCCATGAAATTGTATAGATGTCAACTTTCGCTGCGTTTTTGTAAAATTCAGCGTTTCCACCGTACAAAACAGCAGATGAACTGCAGCAGAAAAAATGTAAGAAATTCTTTGGTAATTTCAAATTCGCAATCGTCGATCTTAGACACGTACATTCCAAAATCAATGCATTGTTTACACAGACTACCTTAGATAATTCAGCTCCAGTCGAAAAAATCATAACCTCATCCATTGGTTGACAAAACTGCCCCCGTAGATATGCCACGCTCCATAACGGCCCCCGCGCCCATATATTAATGTATTCAGCGATTATAGACGTTTGGAAGCTTTGGAAAAAGCACTTTTGCCTTCACCTTCATGTCATCGTTTTGTATTCTCCAAAGAGTCGCTTCGTTCCTTTGCCCGACTGCAACAGTACTTCCGTCGGCTGACACGATCGCTGGGCCCGATATCGCTCCGCCGCAGGAATATTTTCTCAAATCCGACCCAGCAGCGCTTCTTACTTCAATTTCGCCATTCGCCCAGATGCTGACGAGTTTTCCTCCGCGCATGCGGTTAACGATCATCTTGCGCATTTTACACCCACTTGCTTCTGACGTTGGAGCGCGAAGTTCAGTGCTCTCGCCTGCGCATAATTGTAGTAACTTACTGTCACCTCATACACCGTCAGCTACTTGAAAATGTTTTGTTTGGCCATTCAATGTAGATTCATCGATGCGAAATTTGTTTTATGTAAGTTTCATATATCAAGCCCACTCGCTCCTAAGGATGGCTGCACCTCATTGCTTTGATTTTTTGCGAACACGTCGTGACACTGATGAACAAATGTAACCGCATGCCATTACCTAATAGGAAATTGTGTGCATGTCAAATCCCGCTTTTCGTTGCAACCCGATGGTTTGGTTAGCAGAGATTGCTAATTTTTCTACAAAACGCATAAAGAACTTCCATGTGTACCAAAGACCATGTTTATGATGAGCTTGTGCCTTTTAACTTAAAGGTGCAGATGCATAGTTGGGTCGCAGTTACACTACTAACGTATTTCAAAGTAGCTGCATGCCTGGAACGGCAGACGATTATCAAATGCGGGTGTTGTTTTTTTTCTGAGTAAATCCTGAGCTACGCTTTCTTATTGGACACTATTTAAGCCAGGGGTTCTCAGCCTTTTCAAGCATGTGGCCCATTTAATAAACAAATTGAAGGTGTGTGGCCCACCGACTGTACAACTTCTTCAATGCGACAAATTTTTGTACATCCACAGAGCAGAAACAAAACACTTAAAAGCAACATATACGTTCAATAACAAAACGTGCTCTGTAATCAATGCAAGTGCCGAGACTGCTTGTTAAAAAGCATGGATATTCGAAGCTAAAAACATGGCCATGCACAGATCAAGTCATCTTCCCTTTTAAGTCTGCTTCTAGATTTCGTTTTCATGGCAGCAAAAGCCGTCTGTCTGCCTTAAAATGCCTTCAGTAATTGCGCATTGTGCACAACGTGGCAGAGGTAGCATCGGATCAGGAGTCAAATCTGGCAGGATTCTGCGTTTTTTTCATGCCCGGAGCTGGAGTCATAACATGATGAAGTTTTGAAGAAGCGGACCCGGGGTCGCTATTTTCGGCAGCGACAAGAGTCTGCACGGTCTTTAAAAATGTCATTGCTTAAGTACAAACATTGCTTCATTTCGGTTGCGTCGATGGTGCCGGAGTGAACAGGCGTCGAAATATCAAATTTGAAAATATTTCGGACCTGGATTCGGGATCGAAAATTTTGGAAAAGGAGCGGAGTCGGAGTTTGAAAATGTAACTTCGGCCACCTTTGCAATGTGTCATAGGTTATGTGGAAATTTCCATGTGGCAGCAATTTCTAACGCATAATGACAAACGAGATCGTGACGCTTATATCTCAGGAGCTATACCCTACGTTTTCGATTTAAAGCAGTGGTTTTCAACCTGATGTCTCGACCCCTAGAGGGGTCGTGCACTACTTTTGGAGGGATCGTGAGGAGATATTCTATGTACACAAATGTATTACGTTTGCTTCATTCGAGATTTAGATAAGGGGCGTTGGGCTATAGTGGGTTGCTACAGCGGGTCGTCGTACAAAAATGGCTGAAAACCACTGATTTGAACGTTCAATTTGTTTCGTAAAACGCACTCAATTTCAATAACACCAAGCCGTGGCCCATCAAAAATTCTTCTGTGGCCCACATGTTGAGAAACCCTGATTTAAGCAGCACAGTTAAGTGAGGTTCGGTTAACTTAGGTGATGCTCTACTGAGGTTCTACAGCAGGGGTTCCCAACCTTTTTTGCTGCTCGTACCCCTTTATCAGGTCAGAGCATTCTTAGTACCCCCAAAAAAATTTTGAGATATATATTGCTCTATAAGAG
>JGI24159J19872_10000926_pt1 | contig 30000 bp, 18 predicted proteins | sample Ectturendosymbi4_FD_19872 | JGI IMG/M metagenome (IMG submission 19872)
TTGAAAATCATTGTTCAACATGTAACACCACGCCTGCCAGCTACGATGTCACAGCCTTAACGATTGTTAAATCAAAGAAACATCAAGGGCTTGCAGATCCAGGACCGGCCAAAGGTGGCCAAAATTACCAAAACATGCCTTCTTTGTGACGTTACCTCCAGAAATCCCCCCACCGAAAACGAAGAACTTTTTTTTTCGATTTTGACTACAAGACATGCTGAATCCGTGGGTGGTTTGGATAGCTCTCTAGCTCATTCGCCTGGCGAGTTATAGGATTGCAAAGCTCTACAAAATTAGGTGTTTTCGCGGGACTGAAAGGGTTAAAAGTGGTACCACAATTATCTAATTTTACATGAATTCTGCAATTTCATCACTTGGGAAGGCTAGCATTAAAAGACTGACCTGACAGTAAACATGGACATTGTGGACACTGATACAATCACATGCAGCCTACGACAGAAACGTGGCAATAGAGCAACCCATCATATCCTTACTTTGCCAACCAAGAGACGATGCGGATATGAGTTTTGGATTCACACGTGGTGATATTTTCGTTTGATTCTTGAACCCACATGTTGTAAGTGAAGCGTTAGGTTGGGCTTAACCTGAGGGTGAATTAAACATTGCGTTTCAAGAATGTTCTCACACGCAAGAAACGTTTTCACAATGTTGCTTTACAGTGCTCATGTAAGCTATTGAAATGCAAAGAAAAAGATTGTAGAATCGCATTGCATGATATCCATTTGTGTTTACGATGAGACTAAAATCACCTGTGATGGGTTTTAGGATCAAAGCAAGTAAAACGCTGCATGTCTGTAAATATTGTTTGAAAATAAACATCTTCCAGAAGCAATTAAAGTTTTGCAACGTGTGGAAGAAATATTTGAAAGCTTCTCCTGCAGGAATCATTTAAATATCATCGGTGCGCCATGCGAAACTTGCACTGCTGCATTTTGACGCTTACGTGTTTGTTTTTCGGCAAGATTATAACAAAGTAAAGTGCGACAAACCATGCGCACTGCACCACTCTTTGTAAATTATGTGGTGCGGCAGCACTGCACTGCTGAGTGTTTTCAGTTGAACGAGGTTTCTAGGTTCCAAGCTATGACACCACTGTTGTCACGTTCTTTTTTCCGGTGGCTTCTAACTAACGCCATGTATGGAAAGGATGATGTCTTGCATCACCAAAACGCTTCACCTGGGTATTTTCGTTGCTCAGTTCTACACTGAAGTGAGCTGTTAACAGTCAGTTTCCTCAGAAAGGCTTATATTGGCAAGCCTGCTTCCATCATCTTCTAATATCAAACGTATCGACCTTGTCTTGGTATATGCTATTTGTCTGCTGAGAAATGCACGTTTTAAATTATTAACGTCTGCATGTTAAAGTCAAACTTTATCTTTCATCATCGTATTCGATCATCTATCCAACAAACTACAATTTGAATTAATTTTTATTTTTCCTCACCTTCAAGGTAACATTTTGATAAAAATCGATTTTAAGAAATTAACCTTCAGATTATACACAAATATTGTTTCAGAATATTTTAAAGTTGCATCGTTGCGATATAGGAACAACATACCTTCACTTCTGCTGAGTAATCGCAAACGCCCACCTGCATCAGCAAGGTTACTATAGTGCCGTTGCAGCTGACCAAGTAAAGACGGATGAAAATTTCAATGTCTGGGCACTCTCATCTAAGATGTTTTTGCACGTTTTAAGTTGAAGCAAGTACTGTTCAGTGACCTTAGATCAGGGGTTCTCAACCTGTGGTACGCGTACCACTAGTGGCACGCGAAGGTCTTCCAGATGGTACGCGAGTAACTCCCATTTTTTCACAAAAATCTGGTTTAACAGCTTTCTAGTTTACGTATCGGGCTTAGTTTCTAAATCAATAAAGAAGTTCGAAAAAGATTTTTTTTGTTTAAAAATTAAAACTAAAATTTCTTTGCAAAAGATATTTTTAACTTCACATTTTTTCATTATTTTGAACACAGGAACTTTGCTCGGCGGGTGTTGAAACAGAAACGTTGGTACTTCGCAACCAGGCATCTTGCAGCAGCGATAAAACAACGTTTTTACCGAAGTAGGTTTTGCTTTTGTAATAAATGTTGCGTTGTTAAATAAGCTTACAAGCTTTGGTAGAAGGGTTCTACAAATTAGAACCCAATTGGGACTAAAGCTTTTTTGTGTGCTTCTCAATACAAAGGTAACCTATATTAAGTTAATATCGTCAGGCCGTTTCAAACAATAATATAAGGCCCCAAACTTCAATTTTCGCTGCTTGCTTCCACTCTGTTTTCTGGTTTAGTGTGTCCAAAATCATCAGTGTATCAAAGCTATGTGAACCAACATTTACACAGCTATTTTGTTGCGATAAACAACTTTTATAATTCACTTGCACTTTATTGATTTTCCCGGTACTTGCGGCCTATTCAGCCCTTGCGCTCAGCATTAACTGATGCGTGGGTGCAAGGAAAGGGTTCACGCGAGGTACTGCCACTGGCTCGCCATCAGTGCAGCATTCACTGCACAAGCAGCCGCGTGGCCCAATGCGCAAGCAAGTGCTGAAAAGGGACGCCGCAGACCACTCGTGACACTCCCGAAAAGGGCACAAAATGCGAGTATAAATGAAACTGAACCAGCTGATTTCAAACAAAATATCTAGAAACAATTTAAATTAAACCACTAAGAAAACGCTGCATTTTCGAGTTACCATTCACATCTTATAAGCTTCGCTGATTATGTTTTGCAAACCAATGCAGAATCACGATTTTAAGCAATGAAAAAACAAGCAGTTTTGAGTTGGTTTTCACTAAAAGCTTCCTCTTTTCTATTAAATTGCACCAGAAAACAACACCCACAGATATTTCTGTAACATCCATCTAATCCTATTGATTTTGGTGTGAAGTTCTCTAAAAGAGGTAGCGTATAATTGTATGATATGCTCAACGGAGGATGATGGGAGGTAGCTAAAAGGAAAACTGCAGAGCTGGAAGATACTGCAGACCCCACAGTGAGTAGAGCTTCTCAGCATTGAGATTGACTTGTTTTGAGTCATTCTTTAATTTTTATCTCTCAAAAGCAGGTTATTGCCGGTGGTGCTTGTACTGAAGTACTTTTCCCTGGTATGGCTGGCGATGTATTTGTTATAGCTTTATGAATAAGCATGAAACCTCCTCTACATTCTGTATGTGTTTGTCAGCAACAGCATTTACACGATGCTGACGGAAATCTGCATCTGAGCTTTGTGATCTGGAGTTCATTCGAGTTGTGATCACGAAAACGTCACAAATGAACCACATGGCAAGGTCTCCAGTGGGTGCACCTCAGGACATGCATGACGTGTTGGTCAGATTTGCTGACAACTATCTTAAACCACGCCAATGTGTAGTTGACAATTGTGTGATCATAATGCGAGGGAACAATGCCTTCCAATCCAAAGGCTTGAACAGCTACTTCGAGCAATCAATCATTTGCTGGTTCTGCAGTTGATTTTGCAAATACGTAAGCAGGAAAGCAAGAAAATAACTGAATAACTTCTTGCAATCAATAACTTTTTGCCATGCACCTCAAGGTACAAAACAATCGCAAGGAGAATGTTTGCGCAGCTACAATTGCCTCGAATATGGGAATCGAAGCTCATTCTGCACATACTCTGAAGAACATATAACGAAATAGTTTGTTTGTTTTTGTGAAACAGCAAACGAACCTTTTGACCTGAAGCCAAATACGTAAACTTAATTAAGGTAGCAGTTAAAAATTGATCTTTTGGAACGCTAGTTGTGCAAGTTTGCATATTCTTGATTTGTAGCCTACATTTACAGGCAAAATCATCTTCAACAAGTTCTTGATTATTATATTTTCAACAATGCTTCTGCAGAATCACGACAAAAGCAGATTTTGATAAAAATAATGTTCATGAAAATATTGACGCTTCTTGAAAATTTCACAAAAATTGAAAGAGAAACAATTCCATTGCATGCATAACCAACAAAATGCGAATTCGTCAATAAACGTTTAAAAAATTGCCTGAAAATACGACATCATAACAACAAAAACAATCAGTGCGGTTATGTCAGCAATGCATGGTCACAAGATGCACCTCTGTTGTGAGTATACAACAGTGGTCTCCAATAAGGGTTGCGTTACACCAAAAGTGCGGCGATACTTTGGTAGTGGTATACAGCTAAACTCGATTGACAAACCAAACAAACTTCTGAAACTCTAGAAGAAATTGTGTGGATGTGGCCCGCTTATAATCAACATGAAACATGGGCCCGAAGCTTAACAAATGCACAACGAGTGGCCTTGACCCGGAAAAGGTTGGTAACCACTGGGGTAGAGATCCAAGAAAGACATTTAGGGGTAAACGCATTCTTATAGCGCAATCTCTTCCTTATCACCGGAGTTGTTTTGCATCCTAGTTCATGGAACAATAAATGAAAAACATGAAAGACGATATAAGTTACAAGGAATTTTTTAGGCGTTTTCCTTCATAAAGTCGTTTGAATTTTTACCAGAGAAGCTTTGAAGCAAGAGTTGAGCGAGATGTCAATCTGTTGGCGCATGTTAAATAGGTTTATAAAATGTTTTCGTAGCTAACAGCCTAAACTTTCACCGCATCTTTGCTGATGAAAGAACTATAATCATCCATTACCACTCGGTTCTGTTACAAAATTTGCACATAAAGACATTACAAAACACAGTCGTTGCAGGCAGTTTAAAACTTGCCTAATAAACATTTATTCATCAGTCATTACTTTTTGCTCTAATTTTTGCTTGACGTTAGGTTATTGTTTGATCCGCTTCTAAAAAACGGCACACTGTCTGACATTACCCCAGGAAAACATTTGAAAACCCGAAGAGAATGGGATGCTTATGACATGTCATACTAAAATACAAATTGCCTTATGCCTTACATTGCGTAGTTCGCATTTTGTCACAATGAAGAGCTGAAAAAATATATTGTTATTTTTCACCGTCACAAAGCATTGAAGCAAGAAAATGAGCAGTATTTGGCTTAAAATTGAAGTGAAAATTAGTTTGATTGAGGACATGAAGTGTGGGTCAATTATTTAATGAAATTAGATTGTTCCTATCAAAAAGCAAACTGTGCGGATGCCGAAATCGAAAGAGTTGTCAAAGTCTTTATTTTAACGTATCTCAACAACTTTCGGAAAAGGCAAAAGTCTGTCTGTTTGAAACCTCAAAAACAGCAGAGTTTTCTCGCATCTTGTTTGCATTAATCGTTTTGTATATTTTGCATTATCTGCATAATTTTTGCCAACCTGTTTGCAGGAGATTTGAAGCTATTGAAAAAGTGGGTTTTGCCATACTTTTACGGTGTTGAGCAGCACGTAACGGACTTAACAGTCCTGTGCATATTCTCGCTCTCGGATACTTCGAAGGGTTGTCTATCCCACATGCAAACTCAGACCAGGCAAGGAGTGAAAAGAGCGATTTTTGAAACTGGCTATCAAAAGCCTTTCAAAATTTGACGATTTACTTTGAACGTAGCACTACTTCACACTGAAAATCCTCGTTGAAATGATAAAATTCAGTGATAGTTTGGCAAAGAATCTTCAGCTTTTATTTTTTTCAAAAGCGTTTTACTAGCTGCAGTGTTAGCTTTGTATTCTTCATTGTGAAGTAGGTACGTGATATAGAAACCTCTCAGCTTAACGAGGTTTAACACGGAAGAGGAAAGCATGAAACGTGTATAACCACCATTAATTCATAGAAGCTTTCCACCAGACGCAGTGTTACCTCGCTTCGTTTAACAGCTAAGGGTTCGCAATTTGCTTTACACGGTGATGCTAACTGTTTCTCCGGTATTTGCTCAAAATTTAGGCCGTGTGAACTTCGCAGGATCACTATCTGTTGCTCTTTCTCAAGTAATGGGGATACAAGCACACAGACCTACAGCTTTGTATGAAGTTAGTTACATTTGTAGGTGATGGTGTAGTGAAAGTTTCGAACATGGAAAGGAAATTCGTATTTCCAGTCAGTCGTACCTGGCCCGAAAGTCAGTTCGATCTCGTCTACCGCCATATTTGACGTCAGCATGACTTTCGCATTAAACTGGTCGCGACGCGTAGTGACGCTCGCCCATCTCAGCGGGTTCCGCCTGTGCGAACAGTCTCCAACCTCAGGGAACTTGCTGCTTCTTTTCTACTGACTCCTGAACTCTTTTAAATGCTCACTGCCACAAGTCCGTTCTGGCTTCAAGTCACTAAATCAAGTGTATTGCTTCCCATAAGTTAAATATCGCCAGGACAAGGCAATCTTGCAAAGCACCAATTACCGCGTGACTCTGAGTCACGGCCAGCTGCTGGTGAGAAATACTCCATCTTCTGCTGAAACTTAAAGGTATTATTAAGCTAATCTGTCGCTATTGCCCTCGATTATTCTCACTATAAGTCTTGCGGTACGTGGGGGAAGTGCTGTCTCATAATTATTTCATCTATCGATTGCGAAACAACTTGGCTGCCGAGTTCAACGTTTGCTCTGAGAGCTCAGACTTCAAATACGGGTGTGAGACTTTTTCAAAAACTGGCCTAGTTGTAAAGATTTAATTTTTAGGGATTGATCAAATAAATGGAAAAATACATCAGTTGTAATGAATCGAGAAAAACGTTTGAGTTTTAATGTTATTTAATGATGTGTTTCTATCCCCAAATCATCACGCATTCCCGAAATCTCACGACCTGATTTTCAAGTACGAAAGATTTCACAAGTTTTTTTAGCAACTTTGCGAGAAAAAAACATATATTTCAAAAAACTAAAAGTTTTCCCAGATTCTGTTGTTTTGTGCTCTTTGTATCTTGTATCATGCTTGGCTTCCTCGTTTGCAAGTAACACATCACGTGAAACAGAAGTATTTTCAGTCATCGTTCTTACTAAAATTGTGTCGTGTTGCAGCGAGGATCTGCGAAATATTCACGTAATAGAACAATAGATTCAAATATGTTAAAAGCATTTGGAGGGATTTCAAGAAAAACCCCTGCCTTTTGAGGAGTTCAGCTAATGAAAACAATACCCACCTGTGCCACGTAAAAACCGAAATGAATTGGATGCAAAATCCCATCGTAATCACATACGGTGGCATCGGTGTATTTACCACACAATGTCATCCTGATTCGCCAACCGTAAGCACTTTGTTGCGCAATACGTCCTCCAAGTGAAAATGCATTACAAGTGGAACTGCGTTATTCAAGCCCTTACGCAATATCCTGCTGCAAACAAGTTCGTCATTTCATTTTGACGCATGAACAAAGACAAACGCTGCGGAAACAACGAAACGCTGTTGAACGTAGCCAGCATTACAGCATGAACATTGTAGGCTATACCTTAGCAACTAAGAAACATGTTGAGACATTGTACAACACCTGCTTGAGAGTATAACTCTCGTAAAAATGAAAACGTTAAGTCATTTCTTATAGTTAATCCAACAACGCTTCTCTTTAGTTTAAGAAAGTGTTTCTCGGCACATCAAAAGCAACTTCGGCAAATCAAATCAATGCCAAACTACACATCGCATAACTGACTAACGGTTCTCTTGATGAGGCGGCTGATGAACTCATTCGCAAGAGTGAGTTTATCGCATAAGGTGTTTAAAACAAAGCCGCTGTTGTTGTTTTGCAGGCATCGTTCATCAATAACAGCAATTCGAACTGTTCCAAACAAAAGGCGTTTAATTCTTTCTCCCTTCATGATTTACAAATGGTGCTTTGAATCACTAAACGTAGTTGAGTACACACTAGCACCACTTACGATTGTAACTTGGTATGGCACGCAGCGAGATCCTGCTGATTGGGGTAGATTTAAGTGAAACCGCAAGCGACATCGCTTCGAAAGCATTTAAAGCTGGAAGAAAATCTATTGAAGTACATTGGTTCACACCTGTTTGCAGAATAAAGGTTCTCAATACTGCACTAGAAAGATGACACACACCAATGGTTTCACTCATATCATCTATTCAATGACGAAACGCACTGCACAAAATACCAACCGCTTAGTTAGGCTTTTCTGTAGGTTTTGTGTCCCACATATCTCGTCTTCGTTCAAGTGGCGTTCAGGATTCCGCTTATCGGTGTTCCTGCTGTTGGTTTTAATAGGTTTAGTTTTTCAGTCTAGAGACACAGCTGCGACCAGCACATTGGCAGCTTTTAACGGTTCCAGATTAGCGTTCAAAGCACAAGTATGGTGCATATAGTGAAGCCAGAAGACAAATCCTCGGAGAATCTTCGGACTGAACTTCGCGCGGATGTCACATACATTTATTACAGCATTGGAACTGAGCTTGCATGTACCAAGTTTTTTCCAAGATGCACACACTCGATTGTTTCAAAATGCACGCTGCTCGGAACTCTCGGACGTTAACTCTAAATGTCTGCAGATAGCTTACATTTGTTACTTCATTTTTTCGTCATTGCTGGTGCTCGATGCTCTCATGTGCTTTTATGGGATTTTGGTATGTCCTTGCAATAGGACAAAATTATCTTGTGGTTTTGCTTACGCGGCCCAACCTTTTTCTAGTGTTAGATTTAACCTTCTTAATGTTTTATAGCGGCTGTGCTGACACCCCTCACCAGCTTCTACATGGCCCCGTGACCAACAGCACCCATTCACTTAACCCAACATTCACGCTTCGAATGTAATGTTTTCAGTAATATCATTCACTTGTTCACGACATCAAGTTGAATAGATCTACTATGGAAAATCACATACGTTCCAAAAAGCAGGTCTCAGTGTTCACTGATTCGGGCATAAAGACAAATAAAAATAATTTAGTTTTTTTCACAAAACACTCTATTTGGATAACCTCTACAACATGAACGTTTTTCTTGGAAATCGGTTCACCAAACGTTTTGCTCTTGTAAAATATTCATCAGTATTGCGCAAACAGGTTTCCGATTTTTCTCGTTAAGTTGTTCAAAGTCGCAGGTTAAACAAAAACATAATTTTATAGGATTAATGTTTTGCTATCACCGTGCGTACTTGTGCATGTGGTCTTCAATGATGGGGCAATCCTGCTCTACCGACTACTAACATTCTTGTGTGCGGGTTCGTCGCAGTGCAGGCAGTTTTTGCGGAGTTCATTTTGTAAATCTCGGGAATCTAGAGATGTTGATTCATTGGAAAAGGTGCATGACAAAACTGAACAACTTTAGGTTTTGTGATTGGTCCGGAAAAGGGAGGTTAATTTGATTACGACAAGATATTTTAACAAGCAAATGTGATCGTGGGAGCATGTCAATCAAAGAAAAACCTTCGCAAAGAAGCCTTAGCGAAACATTGAAACTTATGTAAAATTGATCTTTCGGCAATGATATACCAAATCTAGTGAAGTGAAACTGCGCAGTGCTCGAAATGCTGGCATAGTGTCACGCACAGTTAGCTATTGGACGTGAGTGTTTGTCCGAGCCAACTGATCTTTACAGTGACTGTATAGAGTAGACTGATACATGTGCAACTCTCAACCAGTGACAAAGATATTCCGTTAAGTTGTTTCTGCTACGATGTGCTGTTAATCTTTGTAGCAGATGCAATTAAGCAGAATTTTACAATTTTGCTTTCTTTATGTGAATAATAATGCAGCTATAGCCTGGCACTACAAAACTTCAGTGTTGTGAAGCTCGAAAGACAACAAATAAAAACATAAACAAAATCATTATACTTTGTAGCTGAAAAAGTTTATCTTCCTTCATAGACATTATCGGCACATCAAATAGTGCTACGCTATGCTCGTGCAAACTGCAATGGATGATTCGATTGAATTACTAATTAGGTTGATGGGACCTCCATAAAACGCCAAAAGAGCAAGAAGAAAAACATCCGATACGATGGTGGAAGGGTTTGCAAAGTGTTTCCAAATAGAAATTTGAAATCTCACAATCCAGTTGTAAGAGATCAACGATTAAGAAAATATATTGTTGTACAAGTCTTGCAAACCACTGCAAAATGGCAACCTCATAAAATTTGGGAGCATTGTTCAAGCGGAAGGATTTCTGGCTTTGATTTAAGCCAGGGGTGGGCAATTAGTGGCCCACGGGCCATACATGGCCCGTCACAGCGTTTTCAGTGTCCCGCGGAAGTATTCAGGAAAAAATCTTCAAATCTGTAATATCCTTCAACTTATTACTGCAAATGTTAGTGCTGAGGCTAACTTGGATAGAGACTTGCATTAGAAGGTACAAAGATACGGCTCTCCGCTAAATATGGCCTTCTCAAAGTGGCCCCCGAGCCAAATGAATTGCCCACCCCTGGTTTAAGCAATGGTTTAAATATTTCCAGTGTTAACGTCCATATTAAAGCCAGCTAGTGCTAACGTTTCACTCCAGTATATTTAGTATCGCAAAGTTAGTTATGTAAAAATATATCAACTGAAGGACCACGAAGGCAATACGAAACCAAGTATACTGCCACATGCATTTTCATTTACCAAAACCTCCAGGATGTGTGAACAGGAAATTTGCAATGCAAAGTTAGGCAGCATATCTCGAAACGGTTAATGTTGTAGATGCTATTGATACGGACACGTTGCAAAGAGTTGCAAGGGTAAGAGCAATCCTCCAATTGTGTGGAGAATACGGTTGGAAAAGCTGTGATGTTCTGAAAAAATGTCTTGCCTACAAAGGAAACCACTCTGCGCAAATAAAGTTTGTCTGCGTTACAAGAAAGAAGCGAATTATAAAACAAAATCCTTAACTTACGTATAGAGGATTGAAAAAACAGTACAACAAAGTCTCTCTGCTCCCATACTTGCGCCGCGTGCGGCATTTCCTTCCCTTGAAAGTGAAGCCTTTACATTCAGAAGTCTATCAAAACCTAAGCAACCTAGAGAGAATCCCAATAAGACTTAATATGTGATGATCCAAACCAGCAGAAGTTTACTCAATTTTATATCAGGAAACCCACTGCTATTTCTGGCGTTTCTCTCGCTGATTTCCTAAACCAAGCACCCCTGGCCAAAGACAATAATAAGCCAATTGATATTTTACAAATAACTGCTGACCCTGCGGATGTTTAAATAAGATATCCTGTCGGTGCAGACGATCTGAAAATCTTTTCCTTATGGTGGCAATTCAAATACTACAATGGAATTGCAAGGCAGTTGTCTGGGAAAGTTTCTGAACTTTAACTTTAAGAGTTCTTGTCCAGTTTTGAGGATCGTGGCGATACAAAACCTTGCCATGAACAGTTTCAATTAAACCTCATTAAATATAATCATAATTTGCAAATTTCGATCTTCTTGGGGCATTTACTTGTTTTTTTTAGTTTTACTTGAGTCAGTCGAAGTTTGAAAGATGTTGGATTAATCCGCATAAGCAAACATGATATTGTGAAGACGTTGATCTTATTGAATGAACTATTGGGTACTGTTTTTATGTTTCTGCACTCTCTGTAATAACAAATCTTGCAAATGTAAATATGAAAGAGACCAAAATACTTGTATGTTTTGCGTGCACAGTTTGCATAGGAGAATCATAAACTGCTATTAATTACGGTATATCTCCAAGCGAACTGATGTTGACGGTTACTAGACTGATGCATGCGAAACTGCGCGCCAGGGACAGCAGTAAGGCGTTGAATTTTAGTTATCCTCTTTGTGGTGCTGCAATTAAGCACGCTTGGTGCCACAGCCTCATAATCTGTTTCATTGGTCTGTGCACAGGTACAGTGCATTCGAGAACTGTAAAGTTCTCTCAGGGCCTGAAAACTCTTCAGTGCTTTTTCGTTGCAGTAACGGCTGCACAGAGCAGGGACTTTCATTGCTGGGCTTCGGAATGGCTACAAGGAGGAATGGTTGCGTTTGATAAATCTCGCGCCTTTGTATAGGAGCAAAGCGACTGCGAGGAGTCCCACTGCGCCCGTGTGACTGGGCGATTCCGAAGCTAGTTTATCCGTAAGCAGGCTCAGCGGCTGAAAGCTCAGAAAATTGTTCGGATTGTCATTCAGAACACAGCAAGGTTGACCTGCACTAAGCAAGGACGAAAGCAGCAGTGGTGCAAGAAGCTATCGAGTCACTTCAGGTCGTGCTTTTACGAGGTAATGGATTACGTGAAGGGGAATATGTGGGACAACTCCAATCGCCACCTGTTCCCGTCTGACGTAGACACACTCTACACAGAAACACGTAGATTTTTACGGCGTTTTCGCCCTTGCGGTAATTTCCTTTTCTGGGAGGGATGTTTATGTGCTACCAGATTGCGTGTTTGTGCCTGTGGCTATCATTGATGCTGCAATAGGCCTATTGTTCCACCGTTCCTGACAGTCCTGTGAGTGGCATAATCGCAGTGGAAGCATTTGCAAATCTAATTGTTACCGAAGGTGCTATGAGCGCTTCCTTCACAGAGTTCTTTATATACAGATCAGATCACGGGTTTGATAACGTATATACCAGTGCTTCTCAAGCATTTTTCTCCCATCGCCCGCATATCATTTACCGCGTATCGATATAGCTCCCTCGCTGTATAAAGCAAAAAAATGTAAGACAACAAGCATTTCGCCGAAAGAAATGAATGCATGGCTCCGAGCTCAGTGTGATGGATGCTTGGTGAGGTTTACAAAGCTTTGGAAGAAAAGCGGAAACATAGCGTAATAATGGTCTATAATGTCATAGTTTATCCAAGCAATCGTATCATGACGCTAGTAAGTTATTCCGTACGCAGTAGATTGTTTTTATTATAAAAGTACAACGGTGAGCAAAATACGCCTCGCCTACATGTTTTGTGTGGTTCTTCTAGCTGAATGGAAATATCTCAAATTGATAGTGAGTTGTTGCTTCATGCTTGTTTTATTTATCCATGTGTTTACACGAGTTCGTAGGGTTGGCTACCAGGGAGTCTACGTGATTAAATAACAAAGACAGTGAACCTAACGCTCATGTTACGATACTTATAGGTTTCCACAACAAAATAAGAAATTTTCAAAGAGATATAATTACCAAATCATTCTGTCATTTCCCAATGTCAGAATGAAAACAAACGCTTTTCACGAAGAGACTACTGCAGACGACAAAGTGAAAGAATACAAAAATGCACTGCAAGACTACTGGAGGAGTTCCAAACCAGATTTGATAATTTGCAGAAATTAATCCAGGCTTTGCATTCCTTGTAAGTCTATTTAACGTTAATGGAGTCGATGATGGCTGTCCAGTTCGCCAACCGTTTGTCAAAAACTTGTCTGCTGTAGAAATGAAACTAACCAAAATGCAGAGATCTGACTCTAAAAAATTTCAGTCAATACAACTCTGCAGTGTTCTGGCGACAGAGTCCAGAAACTAAATACCCAGAAGTAAAAAGACAACGTACTACTCATTTCTGTATTTAGCACGACATATTGCTGTGAACTTTTACTCTGTGTAAAGAAGTTCGCAAAATCAAAACATCGTACAACCCTTACAAATGAACATTTGGGAGAATTAATCGCTCAGTTTTAACAACGAATTGTCCAGATTTTCGGAGACTAGCAAATCAAACAAAAACCTAATATGGATAAATATGTGTTAGTTGTGTTTCAATCACTGTAGACCAATTAATACAATACAATGCATTATTTGCCGTATTTGTGTTGACACTACAAACTGCCTTTGCGGCTCGCTGGAGATTTGTTTTTGCGCAAATGACTTCTACTGAAGAAGCTTGCCCACCCCTGTAATAGTAGCTTAATGAACAGTGTTTGTGCGGCCCGCAAACGCTTTTTGCATGCCGTATATTACACAAAGTCATAAATACATTGTATTAGCCACACAGCCTTTGCAAGTCACACATCGTTGAAGTGCAGGTCAATATGCAACTATTAGGGGGTAAGAATATCTTTTTACAATTTATGGCGTTACAATAGCTAACCTAGCTAGGCCAAGGACGGATCCAGTCAGTAAGTTTAGTGGCGGGCGATTTCAGTAATATTTGGCAGTCAAGTCTCATTACGGGTTCTCTACTGTAAGAGAGACGACGTGTACTTCACAACTCGACAAAATGTTCTTACATCGCGAATGCTATTTTCCGAATTGTACAAAACCATGGTGAATAAAGTTACTTTCGTAGGTTTTACGGGGGGAGGTCGTCCCCCCCTGGATCCGCCCCTGCTCTAGGCTGGCCTACCTCTGCAGTACTCTTTGATCACAAAGCATGCGTTTAGTTTTTATCTTTGTTGCAAGCATAGACTCTCTATTTAATTTTCGAGTTAGATTAGAAGATGTGCATTGTGGAAGTATTGAAGTAATATATTGTCAAGTACAGCAATCTAACAAAAAATGAGTTTCAAAACAGAAAGTTCAATTCTAACTTGGAGCAAACCACAGTGTCTTGTGAGGTTGCAAGTAATATTCGTTCCAAAAGAGTTTTTATTCAAAGAGGCAATACAGCACCAAACACGAGAAAATATACGGGAAAACCACGGAAAGTCTAGGGAAGCATTTTGAAATAATTGAAAGGTAGCCAGGCCCACCCCCAGGGGGAGGTAAAACCGGGAATTGCCCCAGCTTAAGAGACTCGGTGACAGCACGGAACCCACAAATGGTGTGCCATCAGAAAAAGTTGGATAGTTTCTTCTTTTTAGGTTGTAAAGATTGAGATTTGCTATGTTTAGCTAATCTTGTGTAAAAGTTTTTTTTTCATTTTGAAAAAGTTATGAAAAATAATGTATTTGAAGAAATTTTCTGGTAACATTACTGTTGTAACCCCCCCAGCAGAAAGCTGGGGAATGAATAAGACAAATGGACATACATTTTCACCCGAACCTGCCGTGTAGACCTGGCCTACAGATTTAGTATAAAGTGAATTATGTGTTGTGTTTGTTATCTACTTTGACAAAAGAAATGTTCAATTCCTAACAGTAATACTAAATGTTGTAATTACACCCATCATAGTTGTAGCCAAGGGGGCACTCAGGCCATGGTCACCATGTCTCATTTTCATACTTTGCCGTCACCCATTTTGCCGACTTGCAAAAAGGTCTTACTACGCATGAATGAGCATTGTGACATCAACATCGAAACGCAAACAGTGTGTTTGGCAACTTATCTGTCATTTTGGCTCCTTTCGAAACAGTGTTTGGCTACTTCTGGTTAAAACAATCTGGCAACCCTGGTTACCATTGCAGTTAGGATTCGCACGCTTTCAGGACATTAGTTTTAGCTAAATGTAGTTTGCTAAGATCAAAGTAAGCCATTCAAAGTGCAGCCCTCATTAATATGTTATTCAATGTGCGGCCGTGGTTAAGATAGTGACATAATTTTTGGCTCAGTAAGCCATTTAGGTTGGACATAGTCGTTCTAAAGCCTTTCTTTTGTATTTTGAACAATGTCAGCCAATTTTCATATTTTATGCGCTTGACAAGCGACAACTGAGGGTTATGGCGAAATACGTTCTATAATTTTATTGTAGAATCAATGTTGTCGGATTTGTTTCTGCTAAAGAATGGAACAGACGAGTGAAATCTTATTTTTTCGTAAAAAAAGTTTCGATTTCTAATTTCATGTTTTTGTAACGTTTGTGACCAATGGAATCATAGAACGAAGATTTCATTTTTAGGAAAAAGCGTGCTGCTTGTAAGCGGATGGTGGAAAACAAGTCTTCGAGAGCAAGCAACTTTGAGTTAACACAAGTTATATGCACTGCATAGAAAGTACGTTAATTCATGTAACTCCAAGGATCGTCAGTGCAACGTTTTACCCAAGACCGATAAGCTCCACGCCACCTTGATACAGCTATTAATTATAATCCTTCTTGGCGTAGCAAACATATGAAGACCTATACGTTCCGCGTTCCATAGCTTTTCTGCGGTTGTTTAGTCAGCAGTGCATTTCGCAGCACAGACATGGTCTGGTGGAGTCGCTATCTTCCTTCACGTAGGGAACCAAATGTTGAAAACATGCAGGTTCCAGTGGAAAGTGGAAGTCCATTGACAACAAGCGACACAAAAACAAATTTCTCAAAAAACAAATATTTTGCTGCTTTCTACAACTGAAAAACATGGTAGATCAGTTTCAGAGGAAAGTGGACGTTCTGCTGTAATTTTGTGAATTCAACCCAAGCCACCCATGGAAAAATAGTATTGAATTCACAAGGTATGTGCAACTCATGAAAACGATTGTACTAGTAGGATGATAGCCATGTGCCAGCGTTATGAACCCTTTTAATTCGCAGGAAAATTCAAAATTCTAAACAGTGTAGAGGTTCAAAATTGATACAACGCAAAGCGTGGTGGGGGTATCCTATAAAAACCCGTGGAATGTTGCGAAATGCGAAATTTGTTTGTAATGGGTTGATTTGTGATAGGCTGTGACGAACTAGTTATCATCTATACGCATTTTGCATGTCTTCAATAAATCTTTGTTTCAAATGAGTCTCCTTAACATTTTCGGACCTCCTAGCATTTCGTAAATGGTCAATGGTTTTGTGAATAGCTTTTCCGTTAAGCTTTTCTGATACTTTGCATTCAAGCTGTAATGACTGCCGCCGAAAAAAACGCTGCTTCAGACGCATTTCTTATAAATGAACGGAATGCATATTTTACTGCTTGCAGAAGAGACTTGATTCCACCCAAGTTTGAAGTATGGAAAGAGCATTAGCATAAATTCTGGTGTAGAACTGTCCGCAACTAACACTTCTAGGAGTGAGCTGCTACATACGCATTCCATGGCGTAATCGCAGTAACTGCAATTTCAGCAATGGCACCAAAGTGGATTAAAATTATTGCCCTATTTACAACACGAATATTTTCATGTTCACGAGTTTCATCCACTGTTTTTCCATCCCGCATTTCTTGTTCTCAGGCTTATGCGAATTTGAGTATCTCACATTTTTACTGCAAAAAAATCTGCCAACGTTTCAATTCACTCAAATTGGATTTTGCTAAGGTCATCCCTCGTTTGCTTTGTGCAAGTTTTGAACACACGAGAACACGGTTCTACATACACCGCTGACTCTATGAATATGCGTGCGATGCATAAGATATATGAAGTTTGTTTCTCTATATCAGTGTTTTTCAACCTTGTTGCTGCAGCGGAACCTTCCGCAAATGTTTGCCTTGTTCGTGGAACCCCGTGCTACTGTGAAACACTGGTATTGCAACAACCGCATAGATCTGTGGTTGCGAATTTCGTCCCAGGCAGTTTCGGTCTGTTTCGGCGGAAGCCCCGGCAGCTTCTCGCGGAACCCCGTTTGAAAAGCACTGCTCTATATGATGAGCCCTAAAATGTTTGGAGAGGTGTAGAGGTTGCACGTTTTGCTGACCAGTTAATTATTGGAACGGTTGTTGGACACGAACAGTTAAATTGCTGAAGTTCATGCATTACAAATTTTTGCCGGCGTCATGTTTGCTGACAAAAACCACAGTAAACGAAATTGAACTGTCAAACTTACATGATATACAGCGGATTTTTGGCAGGTTTAATCGCTGAGCTTGTTGACGCACGAAGTTGTAGCAATGTTCTGCGTGCAGCGACCATTGCCGTTTGGGAGAAAGATGTTCGAAGCAATAACTGAAAGCGTCATCAGATTTTCACAGCATATAAGAAGTATGCAATGCAGAGTTATTTCATTATGCGGCAGCACCAGGTCAAGATAGAATTAGCCGAACAGTCGTTCTTTGTACGTGAGATGTTATCTATGGAACAAGGGCCGTTTGCTTCATTTGATACCGACGTCGTACATCTACAAGCTCATATTGGTCCTCATTATGTTTAAACCGAATTTCAGTCAAAGAGAATTGACCACGTAAGTTTTAGATAAAATTCCTTGCGTGTTGAAAACAGTGCGGTGAAAATTTGTACGTACGTGGCAAAAATTTTATTCGCCAGCCTATTACAATATGAAACAATAAACCATTACTTTTGGTTCTGCACAGCTGAAAATTGTTTGTACAGGATGATGGTTCAAACAAAAACGAGAGAAACGAAGAAAAAAGTTCCAACCGCAGATAGTGGATAAGTCACACGCAGCGAACGGTGGCCATCAGATCAGGCGAGCTGAGAGTGTAGCTACGCAGTTGCAAACAGCCTGCGGACTGGTAGGTGAGACCAAGGCAACAAAAACACTCAGAATGGAATATCGGCATTTGCACGCGGACAGTTACCACAATCCGCTGCCATTGCATGTAATCGCGCAATAGTTTCCTTGCCGTAATACGGGCTTGTTTGTACGTGTTAACAATAACCATCAAAAAGATGCCTTGCTTTAGTTTATTATGTAACCCAGGCTTTCACAAAACGTTTGCAATGAGCTACAGAGTTAAAGAGTGTATTTCTATGCTGCGAGATCTTAATCTTGAACTAAACTGTCAAGAAGTAGCCTATTGCCACCTCGGCTAAACAAACCAATCGTATCGCCGACCGCAACCGGCGTAGTTTGGTGAAGACCTCAGCAATCAGTTGAGTTAGCGAAACAGGCTTAGATCAGCCGTTCGTGCGCATAACGAATAGCCTATAAAGCAGCGGCAGCTAAACACAACTCCTGCGGGAGGTCTGTCATGCAGGAAGTCTGAAATCACGCGCAAACGACCGTTCAGATCCTGAAACCGCAATGCATACGTTATCTACTGCATATATGGAGTTAAGCTTGTTACTAAGCGATGAGTTGTTGAAAATTCACAGCATCGAGTGCTGCGAATGCGATGCTAAATTTTCCTTACGAGGCAGTATATTTTGTAAAATTCAAATGATTAACGTGTTACTTGAACAAACACACTTATAACACTAACTCCAGGAAAGTGAGTGCAATATTTCAATGTCTGAATTACTTGATTTCGATCGAATCATTAATCGATTAATTTTCAACATTATTTTGCGTTCAACGTAAACAGCAAATTAACCTTCTCCGGTTTCATTTGCAATCGTGTTTATTTCTTATGGATTATTGATGTCACGGTCATTTTACATAAATCAATGTTACTCGGCCTAATCCTGTCACATAAACATTATAGTAACAAATGCTTCTGACAGCAGATGAATTTTTGGTTAGTTTTTGGTGATGATGTATTTCGCATTTTCTATGTAGCAATGTTCAATTCAATCCGTGTGTTACACTTCTCAACAGGATTTTTACTTGCGCGAGAACGTTCAGAAACTTAGGTGTAATAATTGATTCGTTGTCGACACGTCTCGCAATTCAAATGCTTCATAGCTTAAACGTTTTGTTTCCAACCGGCTCATGCGCTCGGGACAGTTGTGTTAGCATCGTTGCCACCACATCACAGTGAGTAAGTCTCTGTGGCCAGTGGGGTAATATGCAGATATTAGGCTGGTAGATGACCGATGCTAGTGTGCACGGCTTATCAACGGAAGTTTTTCATCGAGCTATTGAAATGGTTTTGACGTCATGAGCCACCTGCAAGCTTAATTCCTTTCCAGGCCAACTTCAAGCTCTTTGTTGATTTTGCAGGAACGTATAATGTTTTAAAATTAATTTAATCGTAATCGAAACCTTGCCCATCATGCGTTGCATTGCATTTTTTATTTATATTTTATTTATTGATCATTCGCAATCCTCAAGCACCTTCTCTTCAAAGTTGCTCTGGAAACTAGCGGAGCATGCCACTGACGCCAGAGAAAAGTCCCGAGCGAGAAGAGAAGCTGACGTCCAATTTGGAAAGGTATGACTACTCTTTGTATGCATTGCGTCAGTAAATCTCCACACAGGTACTGCATGCTGGGACTTATTTTAATCCTTTATCCGGTGCGCTCCTTCACTCATTGATTAAAAAAAATGCAGACATGACGTATCTGGAGGATCTCAAAAAACTGTAAGGCGCGATTTATCTTCACGCTTACTTAATGTGCTGAAAAAAAAACGTGGAGATTAGTCTGCTTGCTTACAATTTATGCAATTGGCGTATTCATTGCTTGTAGAATGTGGTGGAAAGCCTGTATTTACAATGTGTGCCTTTCAGCCCCTGATACATGCTTTAGCTAATAATGTTTTGCGGGTTGAGAGTAAGTAGTTGAGATCATAATATTACTACTGGTCTCTTTTCAATCTTCAAGTCGCTTGCATTGATTCGTCTCTCACTCTGTGGCAAAACGCAAGAAACTACGCTTTGTTGACTTTTTTGTCCAAACCAAATACAACTTTTTGGCACCAACTTGCATGGCTGCCATTTACGACAAATTGACAATACACCGAGTTATTGTTAAATCCTTGAATGAAAACATAGGAATGTTGAAGTGGTAACGGTGGAAGGACGAAGTAGCACTCATGCATTCACCACTGCATGTCGCATTGGTCGTCTCCACATGGTCGATTCAAGTGCCTATTATGCTGTGTAGCTAGCCTTGCAATGTCTAGCGTTTTTATTTCGTCATAGTCCGAAGCAACCGTCTTGTTGCATGTTTGACGATGCGGCGTCTAAATTGTTTGTAAACCAAGGTGAACAGAAACGCTTTTACTCGCGAACGCTCCAATCCGCTAGGCGGCAACAAGTAGGTCTTGGTTAAGGTCCCACATACGGGCCACGGGCGGTTGAAATCACTGCGAAGCCTTGCAGAGAGGTTCTTTTTGTATTTTGGAAGGACCGGTAGTTAACCTTCTGACCGCTGTGCTGATTGGTGAAAGGTCATTTTGCTATGGACATGGTGGACAAGAGACAGTTTACTAGAAACCAGGCGCCGATTTGTCGTCACTGTGTTATTCCCACAGGTCGTGTCGACCGGAAAAGGTCGCCAGTTTTTTTTCAATCACAACATGGATGTGCAAGCAAAGTGAATAGTGACGTATCGTGTGACGGCTCAGTGGGAAAAGGCTTATTTATAACCGCGTTACATCATCGCGTAAGGTGTATACAGTTTATCAAGAACAATCACGGCTATTTAAACGGATGCACCGCATCAATGCAAACAGCTTGGATTGAAACGCTTTCCATGCCAGTCCTTGTCGTTCTGTGTTCAGCGACTGATAAGGCTGCAGTGCGATCAAGTCCGGACAGGCGCAGAACAAACTCTATGGTTATGTTCGCTCGGAACATTTAGTGACGTTTGTAATGTGAACATTTGGTTACGCTAAAGGGCCACGACCCCAGTCATCGCAGGCATCGTAGTTTGTTTCCCATTGACTCAAGAAACCCAGGTTAGCTCGTGGCAATATCATGACGATCCAATTGCCAATTGCTCACTTAAGCACAGCAAAACATATTAAAATACATTTTGACGGTACATACTTCCGCTTTAGCTTCTAGTAGATCCGTTTTTGCATTACGTGATACCTCACTCCCACAAATGACGCGCTTCCTGTCACATTTATCTTACGTAAAAGCGCAATTGCTAGCGCTCAGTGAAACCTCTCCTCCCTTGCTGTCAAATGCGATTCCCCCCAGCAAAGGTTAACGGGTGCACATCTATCAGCTCAGCATTACCGTAAAAGGCGTGAAATCATTTGCCATCGTGGCAAACCCCACGAAAATGCGAAGCAAAGCGGTTCTGCAAACTTTGACTCTTTCATGCCGCAGCGTACTTCGTTTTAGACAAGTGATACCGTTTTATCCTTTACCGATTCTCTTGACACATGCCGTTGTCGTACCGCAGTGAACGGAGCATCACTTCACTATCGACTTCGGTAATTGTCGCCTTTTCAGGCAAAAAATAACTGTAAATTTCTCTCAAGTGACCCAAACAAATCTTCGATCGGAGGAAACCGTTCGGAGAAAAAATTTTCACGGAATTTGCGTTTTTAACTTTTGCGTTTTCGGTTATTCGCACGCATCGCGCAAACTTTCCTGTCAGTCACCGTGATCGCCGACCTGTCAATGCACCGTTCAACTTCGATAAGTTTGGTTTGCCTGACATGCAATGAGCAGGAGCCGAAGCGGCGGAAAGGAGTGTCGTAAACCTGCGCAGTAGTTGTTTCTACCGCCCTCGATTGGAAACTCGTTTGTTCATCGCGGCATTCGTCACACTACACGGGATTATCTGTCTTAACAATTAGCGCGGTTTTCAGACTTTTCAAGCAGTGCTACNCTAATGCGGGCGAGACATGATGGTTGTTGTAAACAAACACCTGTCAATTACGGTTTTTCGCTCGAGCGACTACATCGAGCGGGTGACCGGCGTCGTCTCAGAAAGCTGCCCACCGGGAGATGGTTGCTGGCAGAGACGGGCAGCCTGAGTTTTTGGAGGAAGAGAATCGATGCATCGATCGATGAGATAAGTCTTGCCTTGACTCATTCGAAAAACCAACGTTCCGTCATGTCTGTTCGCTTGCATATCACGTCATTGGATCAGAACCCTTTCTTTCGAGGAGTTCCGTGTTTGAATAGTAAAAAGCCATGAAGGCTAATTATTAAAACTTCCAAAGAGGGTATTTTTTGCGTAAAGCCGCCTTGCTCGCGCTTTCGCCGATCAGGACTTCTCATCGCGCTGCAAACAAGTGCGTCTTGGTTTTAACGCAGTGATTTTCAAGGCCACTTCTAATGTATCGCGGTACTCTTGGTTCATCGCTACCAACTTGCTCATCGATCACACTTGCGTAGTTGATTTGCTGACGTGTGCGCACTGGAGCTTTTCCGTTTCAGCAGGTGACGCCAGAAAACATCCGCTTGCGACTTCCAACGCGTGCAGTGCATGTCACCCTTTCGGCGCATGCACCTATCCGCGCGTGTGCAGTGGATTGCATTCTAGACTTCCGGTGCAGTGGGCGTGCGCAAGCGGTCGACGTGTTGGTTGCATTGTAACGCATAACGCGATAATCAGTCATGCGTGACGTGGGCACCAGTCATCGTGGTGATGGACGACATCTTTGCGACAAGCATTACGAGCTTCTGTTCTTTCAGAAACGCCACCAAAAGCATCAGATTTTAGACCCGTTTCGAACGTATGTTCCTGCTTCCGGAAGTACCGCGTTGCTAAAAATGCCCGCGTTCTTCAGAACACGAGCTTGATTTAAAAGGAGAATAATTGGTCTAGTAGTTATTTGCAATGAAATCCAGACTGCTAAACGTTCAAATCGACGAATTGAAAAAAATGGAGGGAATAGGATAGGGTCACACGTGAAGTTCCTTTCACAATATGAAATAGCCCTAATGAGCGGGTTTGATAAACAAAGCAATGCCCTGGCCAATATTTGTCAAATTGCCTACATCTACAAGGTTCAACTGGTGCAACAAAGGAAGTCATGCGCTGTTCTGTTTTCGTTGTGTTGGTAAACATGTCTGCGGGAAACTTCGTTAAAACTACATTTTTGTAGCTAGATTCAACACGTGTTTGCAGAGCGCCCGTAGGTTTTCCAAAATTTCATCCTGCCACATCAAATAACGGGCTTGATCACCTGGTGATGTTGTGGCTTTCTTACCGTTTTGATTTCTTCCGTTAGAGGGATTTCCGTGTAGGAATGCAAGCACTGCCATGCGACTATTTATTGATTGATGCAGGAAAATGGTGATCTTAACTTGCGAGTAGAAAACGCTAAAGAGCAAATGCATCAGCACAAGGTTGCATTATTATGAAAAAGCCAAGCTTGTCACCTGCCTTTTTTCTAATTTTGTTCTTGTAATCGCCCACAGATCATATTAAATTAAAGCAAATAACCAATGCTGTACGGTTACGTCGCTGCATTAAGAAACTTATTTCAAAGACGACAAATGTTGGCGTTATTATCAGCTGCCAACTAGCATTTTTGAACACGTTAATTTGATAAACCTAAAAATTTCCTTTGAGTATTTATAAGCAAGAACTTTTGTAACCACAACCAGTGTCGCAAGATCATTTGCAAAAGAATTGAAGGCTCTATTCTAACAAAGTTCCTATATCTGCTTTTGCGTATCTGGACGTTTGGCTTAGTGGATAGATCATTGTTCAAGAAATTACGCCCAAATATCATGTACACGAGAAAGTAACTTTTCTGATTAACGTCCATTGTGATGTTTATCAAATACTCTGTGTCATTAATTACTGTAAGCCTCGCAGTCATGTGAGCTTTCCGCATCGACTGCCTTAAAGTTGAGAGAAAACGCACTAAACCACAAACTAATTTCGCTGATCTCCTGTCTGTCCGCTATTATCAGACTTCTCATGTTCTGGTTACAATTGACAGTTTATTGACGCATCAAGCGACTTAATCAGCCGAGTCTTTACCTAAAGTAGGTGACAAGACTGAGAAATGGGGTCTTCGTCTGTCGCAAAGTTCTCGTGTTTCGTCGAATAGGTCATTTTTCTTTCTTTTACAAATTTGCTTGACATCTAAATCAAGTACTCGTGTTGCGCCGTGGCAGCCTGTCTTCGGGTGTATGTAATATTTTAACCAACAGCAATATTTACGACAGCAGCAAGCGTGAAACGTGCTTTCTGCCAAGGTTTTGAAGATTAGTGCTTCAGGCCAAAGATTTCGGAGTTGCTCTGGGGTTGTGAATCGATCTCTCAACCTCTACACTTCCAGGCAAATATAGCCCTCCTGAGCTGTGACCAGTTATCTGTTTGTCAAATGACGGTGGGATCTATGGGTCGGTTAAGCGCCGAAGATGTACACTGCGATAAAAAAAATTTGGCTTTAATGAAGTAGCCCCCGCTCGAGCCAAAAGATACGTAATTCCTTCGCCGTTTCAGCCTTAACCACGACCAAAAAAAGACATTTTGCACGAAAACGTTTCGTCGTCTCAAAATAAACGTTAATGGTACTTTGTTATTCGTTTTCGAAGTACCCTTCAACGACGTCAGAACTTGTCGAGCAGCAATCGCGGTCGACGCGTTCAGCGTCGGTTTCGGACAAGGAGCGCGAATAAGGCTGTAGAAGAAAAGCGTTTTGGAATAGAGAATCGCACTGATACGTTTTTCACGCAAGAACTACTGTCTGGCACTGACACACGAAGTCCGCTTCAGCTGTAATTGAAGTGCGCTTCATCTGTAATTTATGTGGCGTTATTTTGTCTTGCGTTTAAGCAAAGGTCCATCCTCGATATCATTTTCGGGTGGAGTTTCCTGCAGTCTAAGAAAGTGCGTCGTTGTGATCCACTTGTTTTACTCCTGACTCTTCAAAAACGTAGGTTCAACATTTTGTCTTGCGCTTGAACCTTTCCAAGCATGGAGTTATCGAAAATGCTCGTTAGTAGCTCAGTGATTTTCTTCTCAATCGTCCTTGATTACGTTAAGATCGCCAGTGTGGAATGTCTAAGCCGCCGATTGCTATGACTTGGTCGACACTCGCTTTGTGACCTAAGTTTGTTGGCACTGCGTGGGCAGCCAACCGAATCAGTGTAGTTGAAACGTTGGCTGAAAACAATGTAAGGTTTTTGACTCACAAGCGCCAATTCATGCAAAAACAAATCATGACGACATACTACCACGCAAGCGTGCTAATGCGCTATGCTCTGAACTATGGTTTGTTGACATCGAATCAGGAATTTTCGTTAAGAAGTGTGCGCTGTGTCTCATCGTTCGTGATAGCGTCATTTAACAGCCCCATTCACCATTATGGATCACAGCAGCTGTACACGATTGCCCGAGCATACGGCATTTGAAACATATTTCGCCACAGTTACGTTGTTTTCACTTACTGTGGACCCGGTAACTAGCTGAGTGATAAAGTGTGACAAAATTTCAACCTGAAAATAAGTTAATGTTGTACTTTAGCATTATTTTCATCTGTAACTTGCTCTGCGCTCAGTGAAACGTTTTAAGCTTGTGTCGTTTCGATTTTGAAAAACATATGTTTTGCTGTAAATTGCGAGATTCTAGATAAGGCCTGCACAACATACGGCCCGCATGCGGCTCGCGAGAGTTTTCTCAATTGCAGAAAATGTTGCAAAAGTCCGACTTCGGATAATTAACAGTCGTTTTAGAATTTCTTCCAAATTACAACAAAATAGACTTCAGCGGCCCGTGGCAAATTGACGTTGATCAATCGAGCTTTCCGAGTTGTGCAGGCCTTTTCTAGATAGACACGTTTGAGCTTATTCGGCCTGCTGCAGACTAAAATAAGATTTAATCCAAAACAGTGTGTGTCACTACCGATGATGATATGTTTTCGTGTTTTGTAAAAACAATTCTGCTCTTTGCGAATTCCAAAGAAATTGTTTGTCCGTGAAGACGCGCTCCATCGCGCATTGTTTTCAATCATCTTTTTCTATCTCCCGTCCTTGTTTGTGATTCGCTGTGCGAAACAAAAACACTGCGCGCAAGCAGACCGCGGCGCAATTTTCAAGACCAAGGACCAATTTCCTGTCGAGAACCTGCGCATTTGAACGTTCCAGAGCTTGACTCGTCGCGAGCTGTAAATGTGGAGCACCTGTCCGGGCCGAAACGACCTGCGCCGGCAAACAGCGAACGCCGTAATCTTCTCGATCTGCGACGCGTGGCCAGGTCGCGAGGTTGACACCGAGATTTTACCCCCTAGTTTGGTGACGGCGGACGCGGTGAATCACGCTAGAGCACGGGTCGCGTTTCGTTAATCGCAGAGTGTAGCGACGAAATCTGGCACTGTTTGATATCTCCGCCGCGACCGAGTCATATATTTAATCGTGATTATTTTCCCCTGCTCATGACGGAGCTTTCCATGTCTGGGTTAAATTTTTACGAAAAAACACAAACAACTCGGCGAAATCCCGATCTTTCCGCACACAAGGGCTTCGTACGCTTCGCTGCTCTCGCGTCAACTGTTTAAATTAAGTCGTTTTGTGACTCAATCAACGAGATGGGCGTTGGGAAAATGGCAGTTTGAAGCAGTATTCCAGAACCAATTCGCCCGATTCCTTTTATGACTCAAATTTCCGTTACGTTGGTCCACAGTGCTCCTAGTCATCAAACCTTCAAGCGGAAATTGTTCCCCAGACCCAGACGTCTGATCCAGAATTGATCTTCAAAATGTTTTGTGACAAGAATTCCACCACCACAAGTTGTTAGCTGGTCGCTCAGCAAGCTGAAAATTGCCGACACCGTGATTAGCGTTCTGCAAGTTCCTTCGTTCCTTCCAATGCCCTTCGGATTTTCTGCGACAAAGTCGATGACGCGTGATCGATCGCAATTATTTGAATACTGCGCATTGCGTCATGCAATGTTGTTAGCATTGATCACACGCGAAAACATGCGCTGCGCAGGCGCCTCTGGTCAAGTTTGAAATCGTTTGTTGTCAGTCTCGCTTTTGCTGCAGACTGTTTTCACTGACGTTCCTGCTGCTGCTTCAAACAGCAAAAAGCAAGCCGCCAGTGGTATGCGGCCCCAAGCTCGGCGAACGGTTCGCCGAGCAGCTATTTGCAGTAAACAGCTATTTTCGGTTTACGTTGCCACGGGCATGCTTAATTCTAGACCGATTCACTGACTGAAAACATAGGCCCTGGGAAACGAAAGGGTGCAAAGGTTTAGTCGATTTTGCTTCTCGAGTGCAAAGGGCCACGGCTCCGGGCATCTCTCAGCACTTGATAGCGGACAGGAATAAACAGCACACTATCGGCCATGTACAGATAACGCTTATTGTAGTTCGCCACGCTGGGCCTTTCATCAGTCCATCAATTTTACCCACGCCACCTATCGAGTAGACGCTCCACATCATTATTGTACTTGTATTGACCTAGTTTCTCCAGTAAAAATCGGTAGCGTTTCTTTTTCCTGGAAATCTGGTGTGCGTCTCATTTGCCATCAGCAAATGACCCACATCCTTTCGTCTGAACCGAGTTGTCTGGTTTTGGCTGTGCAGTTAAATAAATCTTTGAAACTGGGTCTTATATCGTCCGCTCTAAAACGAGTCATAAAAGCTGTTAGCGCCGTTGTAAACAACCTTCTTTCGCGTTTTGGGAGTTTCGATCATCCAGACTTCTGTTTTCCGAATCCTAAGGTGGCTTTCACTGCATTACGTCTTCCATGTTAGTATGATGTAATCGGTCACCTTTAACTGCTTGATCTTTTTTCTTTTTTTGAGAGAAAGAGAATTAAACTTATGAGTTAATGTTTGTGGTTTTTGTATTTCACGTAACTGCTGCGAAATTAAGTCACTGCTATTTTTTAATCTACAACAATTTCCCGTAATGTGACTGATATTGTGAATTCACCTACATCAATTCTTGCTCAAGGATAGAAACGCCCATTTTTGATTAGAAGTAAAATCATTTCTAAAATTTTCAGCAAGTTTAATATCTGTCTGCAACCAACAGTGCCCAAACTTGAATGCAGTGCACGAAGTTTTAATCCCAAGTGGATAATATTCACGAAAAACACGTCCTCATAGTAGTTTTTTGGTTGTTTGACAACTAATACGTCAGCATGACTAGATAACGTGCCCAACAAACAACGCCGGCTGCGCTAGATCGACCGTCAATCACAAAGTTCTCAATTGTCCGAAGTGAAGAGGTGCCACTTGGTCTTTGGTAAGCCTGTCAACACGAAACCTGAAATCGCGGACGGTAGGTCACGGTGCCAAACCTTGCCGCTTTATGTGGTCGCAGCTTTCACTCAGAATCAGGTGTTGCTGATTGTGAAAAAGTCTGCTTCTCAGCAACTGCAAGGTCTTGTGACCAACACTCGACACTTTCGGCGCCGAAGTCGAGTCTGTCAGCCGCAGTCGTCTCATCGCCAGTTGTGCGATACTGAGAATTTAGGGGTCGACGCCAACCACCGTTTTGTAAAGAATAGCCAGTGAAGTAGGGTAACGCGCCATCGATAGTCCTAGGCCAGCTATGTCCAACCCGCGGGCCGCATGCGGCCCAGTCGAAGGTTTTGTGCGGCCCAGTTTAGGTTTTCGCTGTAGCAAAAGTATCCCATACACTGACAACCTGTCTTTATTTTGACAAATTTAAATTTGACATTTTAATGCTGGTGGTCCTCAGTACCGCTTTATCACGTCTGTTAGCACTGCAGTTGGGATTCGAATGCTTTCAGTACATTAGCTTAAGCTAGATTTAGTTTGCTAAGATCAAAGTAAGCCATTCAATGTGCGGCCCTCAATAATATGTCATTCGTTGTCCGGCCCTGGCCAAGACAGTGACATACTTTTTGGCTCAGTAAGCCTTTTGGGTTGGACATAGCTGTCCTAGGCCTTCTCTGAGTAAAATAACCGAAAAGAATCAAATCGGGAAACCTGAATGAAGTTGACTCCCCCTAAATCTAAAATTTGCGGCACATCGAGCGAACCGTCCTCCTCTCGGTCCCCCCTGTGTCTGTCACAGCGCAGGTGCGGTTTGCAGTTGACTTTGGATCTAGTGAATAATGCAGACCCTGCACTCATTGCGGGATATTCGTTGTTCTTCAAAAATCGGGCCTATCGTGGAAACTCGCAATTGTTGTTGAAAAAAAAACATGTTATTCGATGAGCCGCGACCATACTTTCTGCAAAATACTTTTCTGCACAAGAAGCTACTTCTTGATTGTGCGACAGCTGATCTGATAAGGATAGTGGTTCTAGCAACTTTGCGTTTCACTTCAAAAAATTAACGCGAACAGACGCAGCGTTGCAGACCAGAAATTTTTCAAATGAAAACAGGTCAATTGATATTCCGAAATATGCTTTAAGCGAATTCGTTGATAAGCAAAATCTACCAAAAGTATGCGTGAAGTAAAAGCTTGGGGTTTCAAGAGCTTATCGCGCGTCGTTTTAATTTGAACATTGAAGCCCTGCGTCCAGGCATGTGTTTCTTTGCTGATTGAATATCCTTAACGCAACCATAAACGGTTGTAAACTGTTCCAGAAACTTTAACGCGTTACACAAACATTGGCTTCATGAGTCACGTTTTTTCTTCCTTTTTCTTGTTGCGTTTATTGCCGCTGTCTGTTAAATGCCTTCAGTCTGTTACCTGTGTGGCCTTTATGCTGAGTTGTTAACGATCGTCTTCGAAACCACAGTGCCAATCAATCACTATCGGAATGGAGATTAACGCGGCTTGAGAAATCAGATCTGACCGTTAGTCTACAGAGGTTTACTTCTTTTTACCAAAATCTTCGACATGACCTAGGCCAGTGTTTCCCAACCTTTTTAGGCTTGCAACACCCTACAGAAAAGAATAATAATTTACGGCACCCATAATGCCGCACCCATAGCAATTTGCTTTGAGGTTTGATGACAGCTTGAAAATGTATTTTTAATGA
>JGI24159J19872_10000927_pt1 | contig 29996 bp, 20 predicted proteins | sample Ectturendosymbi4_FD_19872 | JGI IMG/M metagenome (IMG submission 19872)
TCTGATGCTTTTTACAAATCTTCATTTTTCTTCAATTATTCAACACTCCTGTATGGTGGAGACCACATGCAGTAGTTGTCCGTGAATTGTTTCGGAGTTTGCGTCTCATCAGTATTGCTTTTGTGTAGTAAAAATATGTGGACACTGTGTGCACACCAAGCATAAAAATGTAAGAAGTGCTGGGAAAGTGTCTTGCTCGTCTCAAGGCTGGACATGTACTAGCACCGGTTGTGTGATGCGCTACTGTATCGTCATCCATTTTCTGTGCTCTTGCGAATGACGATACAGATGTGGTGAGGATAAACAGNTTTGGTCCNCCCGATATTGGTCATGTGCAAATACCGTTTCTGTAATGTGCGCTGATGTATAGCTGACCACTTTTTGTGCTCTTGTGTCTGTGATATGGACCATGAGTCCGCAATGAAATATTATTATTATCATAAAACAGGGGAGTAAAACACACTTATCACTACGTCAGAGCTATTTACAACTGCAAAATGAGACTACGCTTTAATGTCTTGTCGATTACGAGCAGTCGAGCATAGAAAAAGTACGGCTGGACTGACTGACGCACACCCCGGTTTGCAAGATCGAGTCTTGCAAAACTACAGAAGAATTGAGATTGCGCATGAAGTACGCAATAAAACTTTCGATTTTTGTTATTCGCAGAAGTCCAGCAAACTTTTAGTTTTCCTTTTTCCTTGCTGAGACATTATCACATGCCTGAATGCTTCTATGTTAACAACTGCTTTTTTGAGCTCGTGCAACAGTTCTATCATGCTACAGAAATTGGCAATGTAGTCAGTGCGGTCAACGCTTGCGCTGATCAGCCGTAGAAGACAAAATAAAGACAATTGTTTCGGATAAAGTGAGCTATCGCGGAACACAATCTTAAACATGCGTAGTGGACGAAAGGTCTGCAAAAAGTGGTTACATGGTTTCTGGATGCAGACGATAACCCGGATTCCCACCAAAATCTAATTTTCTTTTTAGCCCATTTACATTGTTCCTTGAAATTTGCATGCAAATTATTTCCGTGGTATTTGCAATAAGGCGACAAATTAACAAGCAAAAAGTATGCGAAAACAATCAAACTCGTGTGCGCAGGCAATAAAGTTTTTGTCAAATATCAAGCTCAAGCGGGGGTTTTAACCCCAAACCCCCCTTGCGGACGCCCTTGAGGGGTGTTGTCCATCCCGTCATTGGATGTTCAAAGCAGTAGAGTGAAAATTGCAAATCTGATTAAATTCAACAATTTTTTGTCGAAATTTGGCAAATCTTTAAGTTTGGAATAATTGTCAACCAGATGCAGCGATGACCTGCAAATATCTACAACCATTCGCTGCAAACTTTGGTCAGAAACACTGGGAAAATATTCATTTTCTCCATGTTTTTCTTTGTTTCACGAAAACGGTTTAAACTGAGTACAAAACCAAGATTTGCTTGGTTCATCAGTCCTTGAAAAAACAAAGCAAGGATGAAATACTTGTGTACCGTTCCGACCGAACCACTGCTATCCAAGGCAACGTACGAGGTGCACACAAATTGTTTGCTCGAGGAAAGACCCAATTCCGCGTCGCACCAGTCAGCTGAGTCAACATCAAGCTTGAACTCGTACAGGAAGTTCGAGGACGTTCCTGTCCAAAAAATGCCTTGTTAAATTTCACAGAATGTTTTGAGCGCTGACCAATTTTCTAAATTGTTTTTTTCGAAAATGTGATGATTTTTTATTCTGTGCCTAAGTGCATAAAAAGCAGGGTTGCGGGGTCGGAGTCACAAGGGATCGAGTTTTTCTTTGGACAGCGTCCATTTGAAGGAGCACTTTACAGCAAAGCATGGATATTTAAACAAAGTATACATTTGGTATAACGCGTAGGTATGGTCAACTAAGCTTGAAAGTGGAAAATAAATTGAAACTTCAAAAATAAACAAGTTGGATATATCCACATGTAAGTGATAGCAAGGTTCAGGGACCGAGTTTATGGGGGACATGTCCCGCCCAACTTTTAGACAGGGGGGGACATAATATCTTTTGTCCCCCCAACATTTTGTGATAAAAAGTGATGTAGTTGTTCAAATTTCATGGTTACATTACTGTTGGAAATTTTCGCCAGCAAAAAAACAGGGAATAAATTAGAAAAATGAACATTATCACTGGATCATCTGTAGACACAGTGTACAGATTTCCTATGCAAACTGAATTGTCGTGATTGTTGAAAATTGTGTTGGTTAATTTGAATTTCCGAATCGGTGTGAACTTCGCTCAATCACGAATTCCTGCGCTGTTTTGTAGCCCGCAATCAGAATGCGGTCGCCACCAGGCGCGTAGCCAGGGGGAGGCAACGGGGCAATTCCACCACCAATTCCAAAGCCTTCAGGTTAATCAAATATTTGAAGATTAGGCAAAGAAACACTTTAGTGCATATCAACGAAACTGCCTCCAGGAACCTATCCTACTTCAGCTTTTAGTCGAATACAAACTTATATCTGACCTTTTGTAATCATATGACCGCAAGTAAAAACAATTGGAGTAACGCTTTTCGCAGCTGTTTTTGGCGCACCAACTTGCTGTATCCCACCTAATGGTTATGTAAGCTTCATTTCAAGACCATCGTAAATTCCTCTCTGATAACCGTGGGTGTTACAAATATAACCTATCCTTGTTTCCAGTGTCAGGGTACCCTTAAATCAATATCGTAGATTTTTGTTTTTGCACAGTTTTAAAACTACATGCGTGAAAATGACGATGAGATAAATTTTATATGCCTTGACTAAGAAGCGATTCAGTTTCAGTCTTCTTCATTGCGTCGTAGTCACTGTTTAGCAACAGTAGCATTCATTCTAGATTAGCAATGTCCAACCCGCGGCCCAGTCGAGGGTTTTGTGCGGCCCAGTTTGGGTTTTGGCTGTAGTAAAAGTATCCCACATACTGACAACCTTTCCTTGTATTGATAATTTTGAATATGACATTTTTGATGCAGGTGGTCCACAGTGCCACTTTATCACGTCTGTTACCATTGCAGTTAGGTTACTTTCAGTATATTAGTTTAAGCTAAATTTAGTTTGCTAAGATCAAAGTAAGCCATTCAACGTGCGACCCTCAATAGTGTCAAATATGTTATTCAATGTGCGGCCCTGGTTAAGATAGTGACATCATTTTTGGCTCAGTAAGCCATTTGGGTTGGACATGGCTGTTCTAGATATTTATTTGTGATGACATGTAGTGTGACGGTTCAGTCACAATTACGTGGAGCCTTACCGTTTTCATCAATAATCTCCCTTTGCCTTGCCGGCAAGTAAAAATCAGTCTTTCAAGATACTAGACTCCGGCCAGCTGTTAATAAGCTCAGTGTTTCAGCTTTCATCTGATGTTAATTGCCACCCTATCCTACAGTGCATTATTTGAAATCATTTAACTGTAACGAGAAGAGTCAGCAGCAAAATCTAACGTAAGTAGCAAGATCCTTTTTATTTTACAAGTGCTGAGGGAACTGACACTTCCATTACTTACAGATACTGAGATAACTTGCACAGGGTTAGATATTAAACTTTAGGGGCAAGCTCTCAGAAACGCGCTCCAAAACATCGCCATGGCGAAAGGTAGATGTGGGATTACGTGGATAAAGGAGTCAAATTTGTTTCACATTTTAATTTATAAACTAAATTCAAGAGCATATAAGATACACACGAAAGGAACAAAAATTTGTAAAGTTTTGCAGCTACACAATTGAAAGCTGCCTCCTTTGGCACATTTTCCCATAACTTTTTCTTTATTTTGAAAAACATATGACCTGCTTCAGATCTTTAAATGTGGCTCAAGAGCGGTACATAACACCTTTAACTAAACAATGGTGCAATGTTATCCTTCCCTACTATTCATCCTTGAGCTTGCAATCTGTCTTGTTGGCAAAGCGCATGTGACTAAAATGAAACTAAACGTGAATTTTATTCCCTAAACGTGAATTTATAGTGCTTCTAATTCCGCAGATAAGTTTATGTATTCTCAAGAAGCCTGTGATTTGTACAAATTTAATCACATGCAGTTCTAAGCTATCTTTGCATACAGCTGAGCGTGGTCAGCAAGTTTTGTAATCCTGGGATTGCGGTTGTGTTTACAGTTTAATTCCATCTTATATTTCAATGAAGTCAGTTAAATTTAACAAAGTCTCATCAAACAATTTAAACGATGGAAGTTTGACGTAGCTACAATGGTTTTACAGAATAGGTTGAACACGGCCACAAGATTTTACGAATTATCAAAAATCCAAACAATTTTCAAACGCGTTGAATGACTAGCGTTAACGGTTATTAACCACATACGTGAATTAATCACTCAAAAATTAAATGACAACGGGTCCCACTTACCCACTTCTTATATGAGCGAAAGTTTTGTAGAAGGCCTACTGCAAAAGTCAGTGCCTCAGAGCAAAGACACTGCTCGGCTTCGATTGAACGTTGTGTTGGTGAGAAGCGTGTAAATCAGTATAAGAAGCGCAATCGTAATGGCGGCCGCGATGACTTCTTCCTCAAATGTAATATCGGGCATTGAGAGGTTTACTAGCGCTTTGCAGGAAAGGTTTATGAGCAAATGGTAGCATTGATCCAAAGTAGAAGCTTGGAACCTTACTGTCAAAACTTTTAAAACTTGTCAATTCAATGAAAGCAGACTTTTTATTTGTCGGCTTAAATCTGAACACAAATGTTCAGGAGAAAACGCCAGAAACAAGCACGTTTAATGGATGATGCTTTAAAAACAAGGAGCATTAAAATAAATGAATGTTGAAACTCGGTTGTTGTTTTTCCCATCCCTAATAAAATTTTTCTGGCTATGCGCTTGGTTGCACTGCTAGGATTTACCAAAAGATCTTGTGGTTTGTTGTTGATTTGATCTATGTGGTGATTATTAGTCAGTGCATTTTATCTATCCGAACTGACCAAATTTTCATTGTGATTGTGTCTATTTAAGCCCAACTCTGAGAATTAATGCGTTTTCATATTAAATGCAGTCCTGAGTGCTAGATATCTAGATATAGCACCGTTGTATAGTTGTATACACTACTACTTTCCATACCACCACGATGGGCGTAGCCAAGGGGAGGGCATGGTCACCCAAAATATATCAATTCCATAATGTGCCCCCATTTTGCCAATTTTGCAAAAACGTCGTATTAGGGTTGAGTGAACATGGTGACGTCATCGACAACGCAAACAATAATGTTTATCCCCCCCAAAGTTCTTTAGCAAACTCGGTCCCTGGCAAGGTTACATGTGAAACGCAACTTGTTGCAATGATGGCGAGCATTTCTTGGAACCCGGATAGACAATCATAGTAAATGACTCAAGCATCGATGGAAATGTTTTTTTTAATGGTTTAAGTGATGGATTACTTTTTTTCATTGCAGATTATCATGATCATTCTGATGCTGTTCGAGGTACGGGTGGTGTATAAGGCGTAAGAAGTAGAAGATCAATCGATTTTCAAACTCACTTTGAAAAAAAACTGGACCAGACCCTGTACTGTTATGGGTTTTGATATTAATCGTCTGCAGTAATTACCATCGTTTAGATTATTCCACCCGACTGCGTAACAAACGCTGTATGTGGAATGTACAGGGTACCCGCTGATGGGCAAACAGATAGGCTGCACATCCAATGAGAACTGTGAATTGCTCTTCATTTTCCAGACAGCAATGTCGTATTTGCGCGTAACGAGATCATACTTTGGATGAACAAAAACCCTGAAAAAAGAACGATGAAATTAAGCGCAGAAATGATAAAAAAACCACCGGAACACCAACGAAAAGAACAAAGCAATGACGATTTCGTCAGAGAAAAATGACGTTTCAAACAAAGCAGCAATAAAAAAATATTTCGTAACGCAGGTTAATGATGTATTTACAGTAACAGTTGTATTTTGTTTGGAATAGTCCTGTTTTTCGAGGATGTTACACGCAGTAGCATCAACTGCATTATCGGAAAATTTATTAAAACGATGAATACGTCTCAACTTCAAGTTAAAACATCTGTGGAAAGTAAAGAACATCGAAAATCCAACACAAGGACGCAAACTACTCCTTTTCATACTTAATTTTACGAGTGACAAACATTCTTCAATTGTGGTCAAAGGTGTCAGTTTCGGTTGTCATCAAACACCGGAACTGCGAAGTGGTGGAATCGATGCTTGGTTTGTGTTTCAGACAGGACTCGGAAGTAAATATACGCTACCCAAGGTAGAACAAGAACTTCTTCCGTAGATTAGAGTTCCTAAGGATTTTAAGATAATTTGTATTAAAATGGTACAACCAGAGGGAGGGTTGTGGCAGGGAGCTAAGATCCTCCATCCTGTCCGCTAAAAAAGTGATAGCGCAGAACAGGCCATTCCATTTCAGGTGTAGTGATCACTGCATATTAGCATGAAGTAGCCTCAACGCAATGCCTTTCCTTCACAAATGCGCCCGCAGTAACGCCTTCCCGTGGTACCCCTTGATATCGCAAAAGTTGCTGTGAAAATGGCGTTACCGGTCCGTCCAACGGTATAATTTAGGCAGTTACTGAAACAAAATGCTAAAACTTAATGAAAACCGTCGCGCACGTGACCAAGGACGGCATTCGGGCCTCGGGCAAATAAACCCGCTTGAAAATTTTGCGACAGTCTTTCCCATCAGCTATTACGAACAGAGGCATCACGTAGCGTAAGCTACGCATCTGAGGAGGCGAATGTGGGCAGCGTAGGGTGCGTAACTGGAACATCACTTCGTTCACAGGGAAAGAGAACAAACTGTTCGACGACGCCAAACGACATTCACCGGATGTTGTTGGCTTCTCTTCGAGTAAGCGTCGTGGTTCTTACAATATAGAGCTGGAAGATGGTTGGAAATTTTTCAACTTTGGCGTTGAGCCAGTAAGGTTTTCCCAGGCTGGTGTGGGTATAATTGAATGTCTTCAGCTGGGAAGTTATAACTCAAGTGAACAGTACCTGGAACTCGTTCAGGAAACCAGTGTTGTCCTGCGAAGGATTGAAACGAACGAATCAACAATCTTTTTGGGAGACTCCAATGCACACGCCGAGGAAGATGCTGACCCATGGAAGAATGTGATTAGTCAGCACGGTGATGCTGACGAAAGTAACAACTGAACCACCTGCAACTGTGCTGTAACAACGCATTGTGCATCAGGAACACCTTCTTCCAACACAGTGATGTAAACAAGTAGCCTACACCTGGTGCAGTGATTCGTTGCTTCGACGGTCACTCATTGAGTTCTGCAATAGTTTCATCAACTCATTTCATCAGTTCATGTCAGAAGGGGTGCAGAACTGTGGACCGATCAGCATCGGTGTTCTGCTACTTAACTTAAAAACCAACAAGGCCTACACCAACGCGCATGACCAAGATGTCGGGGTTGGACAAGACGCAAGAAAGACGTTTGCAGACAGTGTATCGACCTTGTTCCGAGAGCTCCTGGACTCCAAAGCAGACGCAGTTTTATCTACTGCTCGAGTATGTGGACGGAAAGTACTCGGTGAGGCGAATAATGGCAAGTAACCATTGGTGGAACCAGGAGAAGGATGCTATTCGAAAAGGGAAAGTAGCCTACAAGGCATGGCTTCAGCACAAAGATGAATCTTCTTTGTGATCACGATGCGCTGATGCTCGAAAGTCCTCGGCCTTTGTGTTGAAAAANTCCAAAATGCGATATTGGGAGAATTTCGGACAACTGGATTCTAATTACTGGCAAGCGAACAAGGNATTCTGGAAAACCATCCGGCATCTTNGCGGCGATAATTTCCATATTGCGAGATCCATCAAAGACCTTACTCGGCAACAAGCTATCCTTAGCAGATGCAGGGAATNTTTCACAGATCTTCTGAACCCAGTCACTATCACACTATCAGACACATTCATTTGGGAGAAGAAAATACCATCACTACAACCTGCGGTGGAATGCGACAAGGCATACTCAAAGCCTTGAATGGAGGAGTTGTTTGGCTGAGTCGTGTGTGTCGAGTGGCCTGGTGCTCTGGAAGGGCATTGAAAGATTGCATTGCCAAACTGGGATGATCATCCCAAGACGCATGAACGGAGTTTGGAGAGATTTATTAATTGCCGGGGCATCTCCCTCCTTAGTCCCCTGGAAGAGAGTATGTCAATTAAATGCCTTGAAAGAAGATGCCGTGAAATAATTGAACCAAAGCTGGATGATACCAGTGCGATTTTCGTCCCACCCGTGGCACTGCAGACCAATGTACTAGACATCCTGGGAGCATGCACCTATACGTGTTTTGTCGACTTTGAAAAAGCATTTGACCGGATCCCTCGGAAAAAGCTTTGGGGAGTGTTGCGGTAGTACGGTGTTGCCGGCTGACTGTTACTGGCCGTCAAGTCACTGCATTTCTGCTCAGAAGTTTGTGTCTGTGTTGGCGGAGTTAAATCACAAATCATTCACCGTTGGACTCGACAAGGGGGTGTGTGCTGTCATCACACCTCTTCATGGTCTGTATCAAGGGCCTCCAAACCAGAACCGTGGCCAGAAAGATTTCAACAGGGGGGCTTTGCATGTGTGGGGGGGGACTTGCCATTCTAAAAATTACAAAAACTTCACTAATTTATGGTGTTTTCTGTTTCAATTTGGGGGGGTTGGAGCTTTGTTAGGAGGGGGGGTAAGACTGGATCAAGGGACTCCAAATTACGGGCGGCGGGATACATCCGGTCCGAGAAGACATTCTGTCAATAACAAAAAAATGATTAATTACGAAAAATTTATTGATTTGGTAGTTCAACGTAACATGTCCAGAAACATTTTCATTACGTAAGATGCCTGGCCATCGAACTGTTGTGTAATAGCTTAGCTTATGTGGCCCTTTGGCAAAATGTTTGGAGACCCCTGGTTTCTATCCCAAGTACAAGCGACAGAGACGGATTTTTGCGAATAGTTCATGACGTCTGGCTATTCACGACAAAGCGCGCAGCTGTGAAATTCCTGAAGCCCTGAATGTCGAACTACTTCTCTTCCGAATGGACAGATCGCAGCTGCGACTACGTGACCAGAATACCTCACGAAAGGTTGACGAGGGAACTCCTGCTAGCTAATCCGCCTAGACGTCGACCAAGGACCAGGTGGCGTGATTACATCTTTGACTTTGTTTGGTCCGGCCTCGGTGTGGAACCATGTGGAACCAGCAGAACTATTTGAGATTGCTGAAAACTGTGAGGTATTTCGAGTCCTAGGCATGCTGGTCCTTGACCTTCCCAAGAGGAAAAGCGGGTGTGAAAATGAATGAAAAGGTACAAGCACGTTTTTATTTTTTTATTCACAGTCAATAAATCGCGTTTGCTGATTGCTTTCACATTTTAACATCTGTCATGATTTGTATCGAATATGAAACCTGTCGACAATCCAGACACGTCCAGCTTGCAGCTGCATGTCCATTTCCCACTGTGTAGAAAATCCACTCCCACACACGAGCGATTCATTCCTCTGTTTCGCGACGACGAAGTAGCGCGCGCAGTGCGCTGCGCTCACCACTGTGTCGTCATTAACCAACACACCGGTGCAGCGATGAAACGCCTGAGCAGTTTGAAAAGGTTACCATAGTTATTATTTGCATGAAGAACAGTTGCGAACAAGGCGCTCAACTAGCATTTTACAAAGGAAGCTAGCATGGATTTGTTTCGAGGAACGTAGCCTGGTAATTCTCTAGTGAGACAGTATTTTGGCCGTGAATTCAACAACGGTTTTCTGAGCCTTGCCGCGCCTGCACGTAACATCTCCAAACGGTTAGTGAGCAATCTAATTCAGATTTGTCGTCACTTTAGCAATTCAAGTTATGAGGAACAGAATTGAATTCCGGTTGCTTGCAACAAATCATTTATGGCGACAAGTGAATCAGCATGCGTACACTTAAGATTGTCTGACTACAAAAACCGAGCTGTATGTTCACAAACGCACGTAAATTTTAACACAGACATTCAAGCAAGGTGAGACTCAGGGGGCGGTTCTAGAGGGATAGCCCCTCTAAAACCTACGACAGAAACTTTATTCATCATGATTTTGTACAATTCAGAAAATAACATTCGCGATGTAAAGCCATTTTGTCGTCCATTGTTTTGTCACAGCAATGTGTGAAGTATACTTCATCTCTCATACAGCAGCGAAGCCGTTGTGAGACTTGACCACCAAAGATTACTGAAATCGCCGCCCTTAGCCACATTGGCTGGATCCGCCCCTGGTGAGACTGATGGCAGCATGACATCACAAATGCCATTATGACAAAAAATCAAAACGTATGAGCTTGGCAACGTTGTTTCATTGGTCGACTCAATGCAGCAGCACGCACTAGTTCCTAAATTGTTTCACAGTTACTGTAGCTTTTGATTGGCATGCATTGTGATTAAAACCAACTGACTTCATTTTCAAAATGATGGAAGATAAACTTGCTCAGACAGAGGGTTCGCTGCCCACGGTCTGTTTGCAAAACGCAAAGCGTTGAGTGATCTGATGCATTCTGCTGCTGTAGCACCAGGCTAATCTATCCTTGAATTAAAATGGCATTGAAATCAACCTCACTTTTATTGAAATTTGTAGGTTAAATTTTATGCTCTTTAGCCATATCATCCTTAGCGTAGGTGTTGAACAACGAAGCATTTCATACATCGAACTCTAAAATGAAAGGTCTAAAGAACAAAGCGAAGTAAAAGGTAATGTCAAAAACATACATCATTCACATTAAATCAACACCGAAGAGATTAAAAACGATTCCTTGCCTCCCTCATGTCACTAGTCTGCCGCAGAGAGACAACCCACGGCCACCTTCCTGTCGTCGTTTCCTGGCCAAGGTCCCATGGATCTTTTTTAACTTCCTCATTCATGAAACTGTTTTCATTAATTCCACAATGAGTGAAAGCTTCCACATTGTCAAACTGCAACGCAAGGTACATATATAGAGACATTACGGTTGAAACACAAATCCGGGCCTGTCTGACAAGAACGTGAACAATCATGTCAATCAGTGGCACTAACGAAATTATATTAGTAAAAACAACGAAAAAGTGGAATCCAAATATGTTCTCATACTGTTTGTTTGGCCAAAAAAAAACAAAAAAAAGCAGAAGCACCTGTTTTGCGTACCTTTGGTTCAAGGCAGTCGCCAGTCTTTTCATTCCTGAACTCAAAAAGCAGTAATGAAAACTTAACCTGGCGATCCTAGTTTCTTAAGTAGCGTATGTGGAATAGCTTGGTAGGATCGCAGCATGCGCAACGGGGATCTTTCGCCAGAACAAATGCGTCGTTGCAGGTTCAATCCTGCTTATCGGCGATCGTCTTGNACGCGCGTCGAACCAAAACGCAAGTTACGCCATGATTTATGTGTTTGATATGTGACTTTTTCGATGCGCTTTTGAAAAATGTTCTAGAACAGGTTGCTTTTCAGTCAGTTTTACACATTGCAAGAGACAGACAATTGTAACTTGAATTTACGGTGTTTGCCATTATGTCACTTGTTGCGCAGTATCTTCAACACTGAATCTTTCTATTGTACGTGGTTTTCAGTTCGTTGCCTGCTATTCAGTAGCGCAGTAACAAACAGCGCCACACTGTGTATCGCAGCTATTACCATTTTCTGGTTTCTTTCAAAGGTTAGCCACCTTCCATTGCTGAACCTCAGTTGATCGTTGTTGAGGTACTTGCTTTGGTGTTTTAATTTATTTTTCAATTAGAAGACACAACCCGACCGGGGCGACAAGACGTCTGGCTTTCACTGAGAGAGCCCTAATTGTTAAGTTCGTGTCGCAGTTGAAACCGGACAGGTCTTAGACAAGAGAAGCGTTTTTTAAAAATATTAGGGTTTTTTCCGGAAGGAAACTTTTTGCGATTTTAGGCCACGACGGAGACATGGTTTTCATAAAAATTGATTAACTTTTTTGCGTCTATCATAAATTTTGCAAACTTCCTTAAATGTAAGACGAATTTGCCGACCTTGCTCAAATTGCGAGAACACAGTCAACCATTTTGATACATTTCATTCACTGATCAGACGATAAGCTTGTTGCGCTATTAAAGGTTCACAATAAAATTCAATTGATTTTTGCAATTGCTTCTTGCACTGTGTGCACGAGCATTAATGCCTTTTAATTTTAGCTTAGCTGTATCAATGCACATAGCTTCAGATAAGCTGCTACCTTGTATTTCATCACAAATCCTTTTTTCTCTGTTTCTCGATTTGAAGTGAAATGAACCAGAAAATTTCCGATGACCGACGAGAACGTTGTACCGTCGGGCTGATAGGCGGAAATGTTATTTCCGCTGAAGCTAGCAAGCAGCTCAGAATCAAAAGGATTCATCGTACTTCCTCGATACACCTGAGGATGATAACAACAGCCACCTTGCTTGTTAACCCTATAAGTTCTTTAAGCCATGCCTATAAATGCAGGAGCTAAAACATAATGATCACATTGCAACAGAGAAAGTGGCAAGGTCTGCTATGAAACTTTTCTTTGCTATTCCAAATGATAGGCAGCTTGCCTCTGCGCAAACGCAAAAAATATAAGATAAAAGAAAGTCTCTAACAAACTTCTGTTGTCGAACTTTTCACCACTTGGCAATATCGGTTGCGTGCACTATCTCTTGGAAAGATCACAACAGGCGTACAAATTAGAATTGATGAGTTAAACATGGTTGAAACTTATGAATACAATATTTACCCAAAGAGAAGGCAACCGTTAACGAAGAGACAAGCAACAAACGATTTCAGTAAACCGTGGTGCGGGTGGCGTCATTTGGGCGATAAATAGGTCCCGTTTTATTTACCGGGCAACGTTGCAACAAGGCTTTTTTTGCTAATGTCGCGGCGGGACCGGAGGAATGCGCGACGGATTTTCAAGTCTTAAACGACTGTATCGCGTAAAACAACTTAAAATTTGAATTCTTGTTTTTGAGACGTTGCGCTTTCATCAATTCATGTGCACGGCAAACTTACTGACAAAAATGCCTAATCCATTGTATTGTTGAGGCTGTTTTAAGAACCAGCCGATTAAACAGTACACAGCCGCTCAACTCACGTTTAAGCAATCTTTGGTGCATGACATGGTTGGATCACTAACACCTTCTGTATCGAGCTCAAGAATCATTAGAGTAATCTTTCTTTTGAAACCTGAAAATAATTGTGTGGATGGCAACCAACGCAACTGTTTGATGGTCATGGTCAAGTTGATCTGCGTGCAATGTTTTACCGTATATTTTCCAGGTGCAGTCAACATATGGTGGGTAATTCATTTTGCTGATGAATCCAGGTGAATGCAGGTATCCCTCTTTGCTTTTCTCCGTTATGCTGCCACCACACGCATAAGAGCAAACAGTTTTGTCTGAAGCAGCACTCGCCAACAAATTCTCTAAAAAAGAAAGCATCTTACCATGACCGCAAATCACAAATCAAATGTTATGAAATGTTTGAGAAAAATGGAGCTTTGTCTGAGAAAAATGGAGTTTTGACAATCAAGAAGTTCAACAAAATTACTTTTAACCTGAAATGAAATGACTGCAGACTGAAAAGCATGTCTAAAGGAAGACACTTTCATACGGAAAATAAGCAATACATTACCAAGCATCAAAGAAATGCTTATTGCTCGCACACGATTCACTATCAGCGTCACTCTTTGAGTTTCAAAAAGAAGTTTATCAAAACTGTTTCATACAACAGGCTACCGTAACAACAAAATGCAGGAAAGACTTATTGGTAGATTTTACCCTTTTTGCATGAATGGGAAAGCACAAACTAAAAAAATGCTTCCTTGGTATTTACTTAAGCACGAATAACATTTACAGTTTTTACAGGGTGTGTAGTCATTTCAGCTACACATATTGCTTAAGTTCATGCACAAAACAAATGTGTTTGGAAAAATTTCAGTCTTTTCATTGTTGTAAGTCCTAGAAAACTTCACACATATCAACCACAACGTTTGTAATCATTTCATGCCAAATGGGCTTTTTCATATCTCACATTTAAAGTATGTTCACTAAAAAAGTTGTCATTTTGTAGATACAAAAATAACTGATCTACCTAGCGTAACAACCTACAGTAAAGAAAAACACCAACCATTTGCAGAAAAAACCAATGTATCAAAGTAATTAGCAGAAATGTAGTTGAATTTCTTTGGTATTTTCGTCAGCTTTACAAATGAAGGCAAATTTCTTGCATCATCAAAACTATATCCAAAAATCCATCTTTCACTGTTGTAACCATGGATTGCTAGCCTGCAAAATCTTCAGAATTAAAATGCAATAGTACATACAGTATTGCAATAAACAAATTTGATGCCTCAACATCTCACCCGTGGGATGTGCCATTCAGAACCATGTTTGCATCAACACTTTTCAAAAACTTGCATAGCTAATTATTTTCTATGTAGTTCATTTACCAATGTTAATAAGGTTTCCTTTAATTACTAAAAAAAGGATGATCATCAAATATCTGAAGTTGCAAAACCAACAGCTTATCATATTAATTCTGCTACTGTCTATTTCATTATTTCAATTTTTTGGCTGTTGGCAGCAAACATAAAAAATACTGTCTCTGCTATCTGAATGCCGACCAATTGACACATGATCAATTTCATGACCAACAGTCATGCAGCTTTGGCAGACATGCTAAAAGGATGTATTGACTAGAGCAGCCATTTACAACTACGTTTCAGAGACTGTTGTCCTAGTTGGCAGTTATCCTATGCCATAGCTTATGCTACATGTGAAATAATTTCTTTCAAAGCCGAACTATTTCCATAGCAAGAACCAAATGTAGCATTTTCGGTGCATTTGTTGTTTATGCCTTTTCACTTGCCTGTTATGTTTTGTTTCATGCGTATTCTTTACTTAGCTGCATTGTATCTGTCAGCTGTAGTGCTCTTGACTGAACAGGTACTGGTCTTCATGTTCCCGCACTATAGCCAGTGCAACTAAATGGGTTGAATGGAACGGGAAAGCTAGCAAAATCATATGAGCAGTTCAAATTTGAAGTAATACTTTTCATTGAAGTGTGTCCACCATTTAAACCAGCTATGTCCAACCGAAATTGCTTACTGAGTAAAAAATTGAATGATTTACTTTGATCTTAGCTAACTAAATTTAGTTGAAACTAAATAACTGCAATAGTAACGACTGTTTGGCAACTTTAACTACTCAACAGTGTGATTTCATGCAAGAAAGTTTAGTGCCAATGGAACAAGGGTAGAAATCAGCACATGGTACAGACGTGATAAAGTGGCACTGAGGACCACCTGCATCAAAAATGTCAAATTTAAGGTTATCAAACTAAGGATGGTTGGTAGTATGTAGGTTACTTATACTACAATTAAAACACAAACTGGGCTGCGCAAAAACCTTTGACTAGGCCACATGCGGCCTGCGGATTCGACATAGCTGATTTAAACACGCAAAAAAAGAATAAACACGTCACACTGGGTAAAATTATTGCATTCACTGGATTACAGACTATTACAAGATTATGTAAGCTAACCCTGAGTGTTGATTAGTAATGAAATGTTGAAATATAGTAACTTGGTGGTTGACTTGACTGAACAGCTATACTGTTTGCTCAAATTGTGTACCTTTGTGTTTTGCTGTTTGGATCTCCGCATAATACATTGAGACTTTCTGGTTCACAACCATCAACTTTGAGAAATGTTACATTGTGGCTATTGTTTAGAGGCTGTAAGCAAAAAAACAGAAAAGTAAGAATTTATTTTTTCAAAATATGAACCAACTTTATTTAGGCTTTTAGGCTGATAAAAGAAACCAGACAATGCACACATTGATAGAATATACATGATTTTTTGTAGACAACACTATGCCCTAGCTTTACATTGCATGGGAGCATTCTACCACTTAACACCTATAACAAAACAAATTAAAGGCATTTTGTGCTGATCTGATCTTACAAGGATTACAAACCAACTGAATGAAAATTCACAAAAACACCTCTTAAAAACAGCAATAACAACAAATGTACCAATGAACTTAGCACATAATTTTGCCTCAATTTATTACATATGTGGAAATAAGCATGTAGCTTTTGAAATCCATCCTGACAGTATATAAATGGAAATCTTACCACAAAAACCCACAAAGCATGAACATTTCCCACTTTCAATAGTATATAATATATACGTATGAATATGTGTGATGATAAAAAAAAACTTTTTTGAAAATATCACTGCGACAGTTTTACACTTTCTACTATTCAAATTGATGCAAAGGAAAAAAATTACATGTTACCTGCACTGACACGTAAACAAGTAAATATTACCTTTAAGCACTTTTTGTTGCCTAAACTAGCTATGTTCAAGTTGTTATTCCACTTCCACATGAACTTATTTGCACTTGAAGAAATACAATGGCTTATGTCACTCCATTTTACAAAATCATTTTCACCAACAATTAAACAACCAGCTTTAGGGGAGCGAGTGATGATGACAAATGGCTTGTTGGCATTGACTGGAAGAAAAATAACAGAACTTTGATAATATTAGGCAAAAGCTAGCAGTGCTGTATATGTCATAATCAACTGTAGAATGCTGTATCAATTAAAGCTTTGAACTTACACAACATCTGCATAAATGTTATTTATACTTCTATGTTGTATTATACTAACTTCAGCTTAACACAGTACTCCAACTTCTATAAAATTTCAACACAGTTTACTTGTTTTATTGTTGGTGGGACAGGCAGCAAATGTTTTAGACCAGTTGCCAGATTGACACACAGCCTCAGTTGCAGTACCTGGATCATTCACACAAGTTAGTACACACTTTTGATCTTCGTTGGCATACCTTTAGATATAAAACAGACTTAATTAAATGACATATGTACAATACAAGGCTAATAATGCCAATCTTTTTTTGACCAAAAATCAATATATTGCGCCCTTTCATTTTAAATTATCCTTCCCTGTATGAACACTTGCTTTGGTGACATGTAACTTCTCACATGTAGTGCAATTCATTTTTGGTCGGCACTTGTTTGGCAACTGTTGTACTTAGTGTGTGGTTTTGAGGGAAGCACATGTGTATACCTCAGTTCAACTGATAAAGCTATCTGATCTAATTGTATGAAGTAGTGTTGTTGCACAAATCTTTGGTGACAAAGTCACACTGCTGTGCAATGGCTTCACTAATTGGAAGTTCCTTGTGGTATGAAAATGTGATAAGCTTACATTAAAATAGCATTAAATGAGCCTGACTCTGATGTTACTTGCTGACAACATTATTCCACTGCAAAAATAACCTTGTCAACCTTCTATTCAACAACATTATGTGAAACTGATTTCAGTCGAATTCCAAACCATTACAAATTTTTTGCTTGCATGTGCAGAAATTTGCTGCTATGCACATTTAATACGCTGCTTTCTACCCGGCCTACCATTTTCTACCATGCATCTGCTTAAGTAAAAACCACAACCTACTGGAGAGGTTTCAAACTCAAATAGCCCCAAGGGCCAAATTAGGACCTATAAGTAACCCAAAGGGTGGCAATATAGCAATGCAATGGCTGCATTATGACGGAACAATGACAGTATCTCACCTTGCAAGAAAAAGCTCATAATTCTTGCAAGACATGAGTTATAGGCAAATCATTTCTAGCCTTCTCTATGTTCATTTTAAAGAAATGTGATCACTTGCTGACTGAGCACTTTTAAACACTGGTGAATGATTTAAATAAATTAAATGTTAATTATTTGAAAATTCCCAAAATACATCATGCGCACGTGTTTGAGACCTGAAAAATTTCGCTTCAAGTAAACATGCAAGAATGACTATCTATGAAGATTTGATGCACAACTTATTGAAGATGTGGAACATATTAAAAAAACAACAATCTTAACTGAGTTGTGCATTCTGGTGGATAAATTGAACCTTCAAACACTTGACTGATAGGAAGGCATTTTTCAACACATGCAGGAACTGAAGGTCCATTACCACTCCAGGTCTGATTGGTAGTACATAGCCTTTCATCATCCCCATCAACCACAAAACCTAATATGAATAGTTGTAAAATAAGATCAGCAATAGATCTGCACTCTACAGATTTATATTTTAGACTTGCCTACACATGCCGCAACTTCATAAGCAAAGATCAAACTTTACACAACGAGTTAAAAATCTCTGTTAACAAGAAAAATCTGTCTGAGCAAGATTTTACAAGTCAAAGAAATAATTACTCGTGAAGTCCTTTATCTGAAGTTATTTAGCTGTCCTTAATGCTAATTATCAACAGATCCAGAGTATTTTCACAATACAGTGGATGCTGTCTAAAGTTGCAAACAAGCAATGGAGCTGGAGGGTAAAAATGCAGTGAATTACTGCACTGCATATAGTTAAAACACAAATATCCTAGCAACAAGGTTTATCTGGGAATTCTGGTTAGCATCCTCTTTTTTCCTCCAGGTGGATTCCTAGCACACTTGTACATTCTGATACACGCAATGCGATCTGACTTTCTACATGCTTCAAATGGAAAACAGGATGAAACACAAAGATGTAGATCACAAATACAACCTAAAACTTTTATTTCGTCTTTGCAATTGCTATCAATGAGATGGGTGTGTTTGTTCAGGGATATAACAGTCTCTGTATAAATTGAAACTTTGTCTGCTTTGTTGCTTGGAAAAAAAAGCAAGAGAACTGCATCGAATCCTTTTTTCTATGAAATATGAAGTTGGGAAGGAAATAAAATACACTTTGAACATGTTCTTCAAAACAGGATAGCAGAAATAAACATTTGCCTGTCTTTTGATAATTCATCAGAGTCTTCTGTTTCTCACTCAAAATCTAGTGTTTTTTCCGTTTAAATTCCATTGCTTTAAGCATATGTAAGATAATCTTATATGCTTATATATGCTTAAAGCAATGAAATTTAAACAGAAAAAACACTAGATTTTGAGTGAGAAACAGAAGACTATCATGAATTTTCACAAACATATACCAATTTCATTCCAGATTTTTCAACAGCAGAGTACTGTGTTTCTGCCTGGTGTCGCAGTGTTCACATCTGCCTCATTGATACTGTGATCAATAACACCTTGTGAACTGTGACTGGATACCTGTGTCCTACACCAGTGGACAACCTTCCTGTTCTTGCAGGCATCCAACCTGTTGATCTTCACCTGGACATCTGCTCCACTCAACACTCACCTCAGACACCCACTTGTACCTGCTGCACAACAACTCAGTTCAGTTTATTTCTGCTTCCCGACCAAGCACAAAATACTTTATCAGGAATACAAGGACAGGAAGCGACGGGCGTAGCTGTCATTTACGTCACTGCCCCCACTCATCAGTTCATCTGACAACAACAACAAAAGCACGGCGCTCTGGGCGGATCAGTGATGAAATGCAGAGTGACAGGAGAACACTATGAGACTGTAATTTAAACCCTGACATTGGCACCTACCCTCCTGGAATGGTCTTGCCTAAAAAACACTGTAGGTCCAGCTTAACCACCTCCGCACTGGTGTCAGGCATTTCTGCTCTTGCTTACACAAATGGGGTATGGCCCTTTCTGCGGCTTGTGTGGTACAGAAGAACATACCGTTGACAATGTTGTCCTTCATTGTCCAATCTCTGACCGCTCTGCATGACCTAACAATTGAATGGCGGCTCAACACCTGTCCAAAGATCTAGTGCATCCTAGCAGTTGATTGAAATAACTTGCTCAAATGATGAAGAAGATCACTCCCCCATGGTGTGTGACAAGTAGTTTGTGGGATGCTCTGTGCTGTCAGGAGCACAACTACTGTACTTGCACAGTGATTGCTGCATTGGTGAAAAATCAATTGCAGTGCTACGTATGAAATTTTACCACCAATTAATGACAAGTGTGTCTTTGGTATGATCTTCCCAAGAACCAAACACTGCTTTCCAGCTTTGGTCACACCGGTCAACTCATTGGACTGCTTACCTGATATAATGTTGTGCATTCAAGAATTTACAATCTGTAAAAGAATAACTCTTTGGTTGCTGTTTGGCATTTTAATGATACTATTGTGTCAAAGAAAGAATTGATAAGAAAAAGGAAGGGAATACCACCTTGATGCAAAGTACACATACCTGGATTACATGTCAAGTACAAACCAGTACCAGGTTCAACAGAGTCTGAGCTTCCTAAAGGTTCATATATCGTAGACAAGACACCTGTTCCAAAAGGTTTAGGACATCCAAATTCGACTGCACATCTGTATTGAAATATATATAGAGTTGTAATATAACCTGTTTTACGGTAGCATGCACAATAAGTATCACCCATTTCATTGAAAATAATATCAAGATTGGTGCAACATAAAAGCTCAACTGTTCTTTTTGTGGTGACCACAGAAAGATAAAATGAACAAACAAACTAACAAAACACCTTCACAAGAACAACAATTCATTACAATATGAAAAACAGTGCTCATGATTCCTTTCTCTACTTCATGATTGATTCACCTCAGAATCATTTATAAGAATGAAATGCAGTATACACAAACATTTATAATCTGCTCAGACTATTCTGAAGTAGTCTAGACAAATTAATAAGACAGAAAAATCAATGTTAACATCCAGTTTTTTTGAGCAAAAACTACTGTAAGTATGGAGTTGTTGATTGCAAGTTCATGTTTATGCAAATAATTAAAATTGTGACACATTCGTTTGAAAGTAGCTTGGTTTGGATGTAGCTCAGGTTTCTGACAATAATCCAGTGCAAAAGGAAACAACAAAGCTGCATGACTAAGTAATGTAAAAATTTAATAAGACAATAACTTAAAAGATAAAAAAAATGTCTTACACAGGAATAGATTGACTCCAAATGCCTTCATCTTTGCAAAATGCTGTTGGAAGCCCATTTTTAAGAACATAACCTGCTGGACAAAAAAATTTACAGGATGATCCAGGTAACTGCAGTGTGTATGCACATTGTTCAGATGTTGCTATCTTTTTTTCTCCACTTAATACAAGCTGCAAGTCATGTGTGGCAAGATATGGTGCAGATGATAAAACTGGACAGGATGCTGCAATGAAGAGCACATAATAAAGTAAATAAGCATGAAGAGATCTGTAACTTATTTTACATGCCACGTCTAAAAATTGATATGAACAAAGCAGACCAAACCAATTAGGACTTTAAACTTGAATAAAAAACTGAACTTGCATAAGCAAGCACTGCAGTTATTATTGGTAAAAGGTCATGGCTAATTTGGGTAGTATTTTCTGAAATTTGGTTTCATGCAACACTGACGAAATAACAGCTGAGAAATTCTATGAGTAAATGCTTTTAGAAACAAGGTGTATCAGTAATTTAAAACTATATTTTGAGCAGAAAAGTGTATACTCTTTATAGGACTGGTAACCTTTGCTAGATTCAATTTTTGCATGTGTAAGGAAAGTTTCAAACTAACCAATTTGGTTATAATTTCAACAACTAATGATACTAATTCNAGATATGAATGCATGTTATAACATAAACAATTATGACATGGGTATTAAAATGTTTAGCACCTTCCCTGCTGGTTGGTGAAGTGACATGCCAAACGTTCCCTACTGGTATGTTTTTTGGCAAGTGTCTTCAAAATTTTCACAAGTCACCTTTGGAAGGTGGGCAAAGCACAAAATTTTACACTACCGTCATCTGGGAAGCATGTGAGCCCAAGAGTCAGTCGAGTGCCAATTTGCATATACCTTTTGCTTATGCAATTTACAGTGCTTTAAAATATCATGCAATTTTTAAATATAACATCCTTACGAGATATGCTATATTCATTGCTGTTCACAATGCACACAAAAACCAAACATACCAACGGTCTCAATGGAACTGCATTTTGGTGAGATTTTTTTCATAAAAATTTTTAGCCTACCAACCGCTTCAATTTTGCCAACTTTCATGTACAAAGAAGCACAAACTTAAAAAATGCAAGGATAGGTGGAATGTCCATTTCTGGAAAGTTTGAAATCCATCAACGTCTGGTTGATGCTGTGTTTACTGCAAGTTTTGTTGCTTGTGAAAATCAAACCTTCCAATGTTCTCAATGAAGCTTCCTTTTCGTGATGTTTTTTTCTTTAGAAATAGCGTAGCAACTGCTTCAACATTGCCAAATTTCATGTGCAAACAAGCACCAAGTTGAATAAATACTGCAAGAGAGATATATTGCAATTTTTGCAAGAGAGATATATTGCAGCTTTTGAAAATCAAATCTACAAATGTTCTCAATGGAGCTGTTTTTTTATGAGATTTTTTTCTTGAGGATTTCTGGCCTAGCCATGTTCTGAATGATGCAGTGTTTCATGTGTAATCAAACACAAAAATGAAAACATGTTTAGATCAATGCTTGTTTATTTCGATTATATAAACTTACAATCAAATGCCAAGTAAGCTTTTTATTGACATCTGACAATTTTTCTTGGCTTTTTTGGCCAAGGTTGCTTTTATTGACCACTTTAGCCATGAATACCAGTGGTGAAAGTTGATTGTAGTATGTGATTTGTAGTTTGTTTTTTACCAACCTTTGGCATCCCGCTCTGACACTTCTGAGTTTGCGTTCACCGGAGGCAATCTCTGGCAACCTGCTGTGCAAGCAGGAGTTTGTACTGTTGGAGGCAACTGTTGGCATGGGATGAGATGTACGTATATATGTGTACACCGGCCAGCAAGCGATGACAAGGAAGTACAAATAAATGCGTACCCTGGTACTTGAATCTGTATCTGTAATTTTTGCATGTGTAAGGAAAGTTTATCAAACTAGCAAGTTTGGTTACAATTTCAACAACTAATGATAATAATTCAAGATATGAATGCATGTTACAACATAAACAATTACAAAATGGGTATTAAAAATATTAGTAAGAAATGAGTTTGTCATCATATATGCTTTGTGGGACCAGCTTAACAATATGAAGTACACTTACATAAACAGACTAAGTCAGTATCAGTCCAAGTTCCTTCATTGCAGGTGCGTGTCATTGATGCCACACTAGCAGGTCTGAAACCAACACCACATTCTTGAGTGCACCTAACACCAGAATACACAAAAGCATTTGAGCATGTTGAAGGAGTTACTGCTATATCTTTAGTGCTTGGCAATCCAGTGCAAAAACCTGAATGTTAAATAAAAAACAGCATTGAACATACAGCATATTGCAGAAGAGTTGATTACTTGCATAATTTGTAATTTTTTTGGAAACAAACCAACTGCAACAAATGACATAGGTCATCAACCATGAAAAATGTTATTTTAACACTTTTATTTTCACTGATGAAATATTACAGTATGTTCCAAACATTCTGTTTACATTCTGAGAATACTGTTACTCCAAACTACTAAATTTTCTATATAAATGACAGGCACACATATTAAAAGAGAAAAATACATCTTATATGCATGCATACCTCTGCATTGTGGCACACGAGCTGACCATAGATTTTGATCAAGGCAAAAAATAGTTTTGATTCCATCTAAAAAATTGCCTCTTTGGCATGAAAACACACATACTGCACCTTTTCTTGCTCTTATTACACAAGAAGAAGGAGATACACTCAGACCATAAGTCAATGAGATTCCTGGACAGTGCCCAAGACCTACATGCTGAAAGAATAGTATAGTCACAATGTAGCACTAAAGCACACAGAAACCTTCTCTATGTGGACATTGTTTCATCCAATAACATCGGTTTAGCAAGGTATCCTGATAATCAGAATCGAAAGAACAAAGAGCAAAATTCTTTCCGGAGCAAATGCCAACAATGTAAACAAAGGTGATGGACAATGCGCAGTACAGTATAACTTGCTGAAGCGAATATAGCAAAAGTATTTCGCTCATGTTCTTATTGGAAAACTAGTCTAAAATCTGAGTCTTTTGAGTATTTGATTGGCTAGGTAAAAGTATCCCAAGCTTTTTGATAAGGATGATAACCATGATAAAAATAACTAAACAATAATATTCAAAAACACTGACTAAGTAAGTTACTAAGTTCAACTACAATGAGTTTCATTCAATGGTATACTTTTACCTTGCAAAATTTAGGCAATTAGCTCACTATATTTTTCAAAACTTGAGAAACAATTTTTTGACACTAAAATACCTCTGCAATGCAAGCCACAACATCTCGATCCCATAAGCCAGTTTGCAAACAAGTGAGTGCAACTGATGACTCAATAACACTTGACAGACTGTATCCTGCTGCACATTGCAAGGTACAAACAGTACCTACAGCCGAGTCTTGTTCAGCACAAGTTCTAGGGAGCACTGTTGTTTGTGGTCCAACAAGGAGCAGGGGACACAGAGCTAGAACAAAAACATATGCCTGAAAATCGCTCATAGGAACAAATTTTTGTGAAAGAGCAGGCATTCATTTAAAATACATATACAAAGAGATGATAAAAGAAACACGCATTTCTGAAGGAATGACAGCTACAAAACACAATTTGCTGTAGGTTTTAACTTTTACTATATGTCAAATTTTTGACTTGACTTTTCACTGCTTAACTGCAAAGTAAAATTGAAAGTACACTAATTAGATGCTTCTAGCAATAAAAACAGTTGAAATGTGCAAACATGTAAGTCCTTGCCAAGTAATTGAGTATAATACAAATGAATCTATTTATTTGCACAGCCAATATACCAAGCATTTTTACGTGTTTAACCGGAATATGTGATTATCTGTATCAAACAAATATATGCAAGTTGAATGCTTAACTCTGCTTCTGATTTTTAGAACTGCAGGATACAAAAGTGCTTCCAGAAATTTCTGGCTGAGCATTACTTCTGTTTACATGTTTGTGGTCAAACACAAATTAATCTACATGTCAAACATTTGTTAACAAGAAAGATTATGTGAGTATCATCAAAGTAAGAACACACAGCTTCTCGTATCATACAAATATGAAATTAGGTGAAAACTTTGTTGTTTGTTTAATATTATCTTTGAGGATGGTGCCATGCATGCATTTGTTTACTTCAAAATTTGGATTTATGTTCATCCCTTGTAACTGAAATCATGGACCAATTATACCAAGTGCTGCACCTCTATGTTTTTGGGTGGAAGCTAAGCAACTGCTTTTAACACTGTCTGTGCAGTGCACTTTACACTTCTTTGAACTGAAATATGCAATAATGTGATATAAATCTACAAATGAAAACAAAAATGACATGTGAATATCTAGTTTATGCAATTAAACGCTGTGTGATTAAGCAGACTATTTTCTTCATCTATGAATGGTTTTTGTGTGGGATCCCAGAATCTTATTTGTTAGAGTGATTAATGCTTTTAACTGATAAGATATGCCCTTACCAGGTAATGATAGTTTCTTGCTGAATTTTGAAGAATGGATTGAGATGAGCGTGTTTTGTCACATCTTTTGAATCTACGCAACCGTAGGTGACATCGTTATATGCATAAAGGTCTGCTATGGAACATTCCCATGGAAGCAAGAATGTTTTGAAAGTGGGCAACTGTACTTGTATAGGTCACCTCCTTTCAGTAATCCCTATTTCTGGAAAAAAATAGGACGGTTCCTTTCAAAAACACCCATTCTTGTTCAGGCCACGCCCATTTGAAACCTTTTCAGGCACTGCCTATGTTTCCAAGAATGAATTGAACACAACATACTACACCAATAGTGCACAACCTGCGGCTGTCGATAATGAAATTTGCGGCCGTCCACATGTAATTTAAAATATATGATTTGGTGGCCGTGCTGGCGAATATTGAAACAAAACAAACGCAAGGCAAGAAAATCAGTTGACACGATGCGTAACAATCTGGATGGTGATGTCACAAAGAGTTATAGAATGAATACACAATTTGTTTCAATGTGTTCTGTGTTGGTTGGTGCTAGGCAGTATCTCATAAATATAACTTGAACTCTTTGGCAGTCATACTTCATATAAATAAAAGCAATGCGGCCAGCAGTAGCAAAAGGTTATACACCCCTGTGCTACACCTTGGATTACCAACCATTTTCCTACATAAGCACTTCTGAGTACATTGATTTTGTGAATTCACATCCTCAAATGGTTGCGTATAGGAAAACGCAATATGATACAAATAAATTATGTTTTCAAATGTTTTCTAGACAAACGTAAATATCAAATAGTTGCCAAATTTAATTTTGTTTTTCAAGTTAAGCCTCAACATCTTAAAAATCACATCAAAGTCATTGATGTAATATCTGAAGTTGTCAGTTTGCTACCAACCCACAGCCACTTCAAACAAGCCATGGTTGCAAAATTGTTTTTATAAACCCAAAAGGCTTGTTGCAATTTTTGAAACATGCTTTTGAATCATGTTGCACATTAGACATCTGCAGCTTAATAAGCAATTGTTAAAACCAAACAAAGGCATATTTTCTACCAAAACAAGGAAAGGCAATTAAACTTCACAGTGAACTTTCATTTACAATGAATAACCAAACTCAACATCAATTTACCTATACTTCTAAATGTATGCAAAGTATTTGTTCCAACGAGTTCAACAGCATCAACTCCAACCCATTCACCAGTAATTGTGGGAAGACCTGAGCTAGCAACTGCAGGTGAGGTAGTTCCAATTGCACCATAATCTAAAAATCTGTCAAACACAACAGCAAGCATAAGTCAATAAACAAATTGTATGATAATGCATTTAAAGAACAAATTATTACAACATAACATGGTGTACACTTGCAAAGGAACTTGGGATTTAGAAAGATTTGAACCGGGTGCTTTGGTCTATTTTATTGTTGCAATATATTTTGGCATTACTTTTTACAAAAAGATTACAAAAGGGTATTTGTCGAAAAGAATGGCCCCTGCGTTTGTCATTAGCAACATTCACATTGTTTTAGGAAATTATAGTATTGGAAGTTAACTCTTTCACGTCTGGTAAGTTTCGAGGATTTTGCACCAAAAAGAAGATTGCACGTGGCTTTGCACAAGCGTAACTCTTGTGCCGAAAGCAGTAGAGAGCTGTTCAAAGGCTCAAAAGACGTGGCAAGTCTTCTAGTCCGCACTTGAAAAAAATTTTTTGGTTGGGGGTGTGTGGATTTTTTGTGAGTGATGTCATAAGTGGAGGGCTGTTAGGCCACGTTGGCCCACTTCATGTGGCCCCGGGCCCAAACTGTTAGAAGAGTAGTTCCCAACCGATTTTGATGCATTCCTCCCTTTGCTCATTTTGGAACATTTCATTTTGTCACCTATGGAACATCCATTCCAACCCTGTTCGGTTTCGTAGGCTAGTATTAACTACAATCAGAATGGCCTTTATTGATGACAATAAGTTGATTAATAAAAGTAGGGCAAAAACTATTTGAATAAGATGTAAGGACTGATGATGCGTAATGTTACGTGAAATTGATTTCCTATTACAATTTTGCGATTGATTCCTCGCTTGTTTCACCTGTGGAGTGGAGTCACTTGAATACAGGTATGTGCAAGTTTGAATTTCACAAAATGATTAAAGCAAAGCCCAGTCGGCTGATTCCTTGAAGGTCTACAGAAAACCTAGAGGTTTTATGGCATTAAAGTTTGTCAACGAAAACGTGTGACAATTCAATGAATAACCTACAAATATGAAGTGATATAACTAAATGAAAGAGCCAATGTTAACTCAATATAGAAGTACAACACTTACAATCAATAGGTAACTTAATTAAGGTGGAAATTCCTCCTGGGGAGGAATTCCTCCCCAGTTGGGAACCACTGCGTTAGATGGTAGTATTTTGCTGAAGATGTTGTTGGAAACTAGGCTACAACCGAGTCTTTTGATACATTGGATGACCTGCTGGGGTTTCGGGTTTAAAAGTTATGATCTAAAGTAAACAAAATATTTGACTAATTAGAGAATTAGTTAATTTGTTTATTTAAGATCATAACTTTTGAATCAGATACGCTAAAAACTTGATCAAAGGCTCAAAAGACTCGGACTCAAGCCTAGTTTCTAATGAAAACTAAGCGAAATACTTTGGTCTAGCGGTTGGGCCCTAGGCCAAATAACACGAGCAAAATTCGGCCAAAAAACTACTTCACTGATGATGCCACTCACAAAAAAATCTGCAAACCCCAACTAAATTTTTTTGCGAGTGCAGACTAGAAGACTTGCCAAATCTTTTGAGGTTTTGAACAGCTCTCTAGCGCAATTGGCAGACGAGCTATGGCGTTGGTAAGGCAACCGAAAACTGCTGGTTTTAGGATGAAATCCAGGGACGAATATATTATAGACCGGCCGACAAGGTGTTTCAAGTTGCGCTTAGCTTTTGTAATTATTGACACAACGCAAGAATCAAACTAAATTAAATCAGCTCATTTGTTTCAGTCTTCCATCAACCAATGCTTGCTATAAACCAGGGGTGACGAACACATGGCCCGCGGGCTGCATGTGGCCCACAAAGCATTCAGGTGAAACCAGCAGTTATTACTTTCGTTTGTTGTTTTTCTTCATTTTTAACAGGTTTCATAGTATGACAAAATAGTTGTGCCGCACACTTACTCAGCGGTAACTGACAAAGTGGCCCGCGATAACAAATAGGTTCGCCACCCCTGTTCTAAACACACAAAAATGCTGCAAACAAAAACCACTTGAAATGGCATAAAAATATTCTCCAAAAAATTAAACTTCATAATTTTAACAGTTTAAAAAATCGTCACTGGGTAACAAAACTATAAATGGGTCAAGGAACATTTGAGTAGAAGGGGATGACGAACTCTTTTCCACAATGGCTGCATTAGCATCATGTTTTCTATGAGACGGCAAATTGTAATGGTAAAGAGCAAATGTGCCTGAAGTATAAACTACAGCACAATGACAATTGTGAGCTGCTATGTACATGAGCGGGAAATGTAACTTGTTCCAAAAACACATGGATGCAAACAGCCCTGCGGAGGACTTAAGAACGCTCAACTACTGAGAGATGATTTTGATTACATTTGACTGCATATGACCAATGTGCACTGCAAAGCAAGATACACTTTTGACCACATAAAATGTAATGGACTACAACACTGAGCCAACAGGGATTGAGTTTGACACATGTGGCCTGGGATTTTCTGGAGTTGCACTTCTTTGCATCTTAGGATACAATTTATAAATTCTGTTAAAACTTACCTTTCTCTTGAAGGAGAAATCAGGTGATATGGATAGTAATTGTTTATATATCTCCACTGCTGGTTTTCTTCATATTTACAGCTTTCTAAGACAACAATGGCTTTACTATTGATAGTGAGACATTTTTCTGGAAAAAGCAGTGATGAAAGCATTATAAAAAAACACAAAACGAATGGATGATTAAATCATTTTTAAAAGTTTTAATAAACCACATTACTTGTTGTAGAATGAACGATTGAGTCATTTGCCCAGTACCAATATTGCAGTGGATCTTTAGCAAAACAAGGAACTTTCCGAGTTTCTTGTGAAGAATGTCCTTGTGCTTGCCTCACAGATAAACAAACTTTGTATCCTGGGTCAAATTGTGATTGAATACGAAAATCTGTCGATGAAAATACTAACTTACCAATTATAACAGCAATCAGCTCAAAAGAAAACCATGTTTTTGAAACATTTTAATTTTTGTGAATCGATTCAAAAAGGCTAGCAACCAAGAGGTCTTTGTGTTTCAAGTACTGCAATTTTTACCAGTGCTATTAATTGTATGGCATTGCAATTTTCACAGACAAGGATGTTAAGTCATACAGTCTCTTAAAAAACTTAACATTGATCAACTCCCAGTTCCAGTAAGATATTATTCAAACATTAACACTTTTAGAGCTGCCTGGTTTCGGCAATTTTCGCAAAAAAACAGCAGTTTTCGGTTGCCTCATCAACGCCCTAGCTCCTCCGCCCATTGCGCTAGAGAGCTGTTCAGCGGCTCAAACGGATCAACCAGTCTAGTAGATTGCACTCGAAAAAAAAATTTTTTGCTTGGGGGGTGCGTTTTTTTTGTGAGTGACGTCATAAGTGGAGGACTTTTCGGCCACCTTGGCCCACTTTGCCTGGCCCTGGGTGCCAACT
>JGI24159J19872_10000928_pt1 | contig 29990 bp, 15 predicted proteins | sample Ectturendosymbi4_FD_19872 | JGI IMG/M metagenome (IMG submission 19872)
GTTATTTCAGGTTTTAGTATCGCTATATATACGTCAGGATTCACTATCATTTTTTAACCTTTTTCTGAGTGTTGGCCAGTGGGCTTCCGTTGGTGAGCAGTAGACTCCCTTTTGCTAAGTTTTCCCCTCTGGCTCAAGCCTCTAGTTACACCATTGTCTCCAACGAGATGTCCGGTCAAAACAAGCCTGTTCATAAGAGACCACTCATATCAGACCACTTGAAACAGAGCACGTTCCTATCAGGCTTGTTCATTGCAGACCCGTTCATAATAGGCCATGTTCATAACAGACCAGTTTTTAACAGACCACGTTCATAAGAGACCAGTTATTAACATTGTCTGTTATGAACGTGGCCTGTTGTGTGCTGGTCTGTTATGAACCTAGTCTGCTATGAACGGGTTTATTGTGAACAGGTCTCCGTTTCGAATTGTCTGTCATGAGTGGTCTGTTATGAACAGATCTGTTTTGAAAGGGAACCTTGCTGCGAAGGGCAAACGTTAGCTCGTCGTCTTAAATTACAGGTAGTAGCCACTTGAAGAATCCGCGAAGTCAATTCGTGTTTCGCATGGTTTCCGACCCATCTTGTTTCCAAACCTTTAAACGTTCACGGCCTTCAAATCGGTTTGTATCGAATTGTTGTTTAGTGTAGTCGACGATGCTTGCCATGATGAGATCATTGTTCTCTTTCGGCGTCGACTGCTACATCGCAAGGCTTGCCAGTGCCTTGTCAATCGCCGAACTGTGGTGGGTCAGGAAAACAGTAGCACGTTGCTGGTCAAAAATGGAGCGGGCTTGAACTAATATTGAAAAGCTTGACCAGTGGTTGCTCCCCTGCTTTGCAGACTGGAAAGAAATTTGATGTGACGTCCCAACGTAACTGTTGTGTGAAATAAGACTTCAAATGGATTTACTGATCAATTCCAGGAGCGGTTTCATCTGTTCAGCGTCCCTTCTTGATTTGCGATTTGCCGCTGAACCAGCTGGTTCTGCCTGTGCAATCCTTGTAGAACTTCCTCCATCTTAAATAGAACGCGGGTGTAAAAGTAAAATGCAAACGAACTGCGTTGCACAACTTGTGGTCCTCGTTCATTTGATGAGTCCCATTCTCGTCGTCATTTTACTGTTGCATTTTTGACGGACAGAACTGACACGCTGTAATGCTCACTGGCATGAATGTTTATTAGATTGAAATTAGAACGGATCACTGAAGCAGCCGAACACGTCCAGCACGAGTAGCAGTGGTTACTCTCGCAAAGCTACTGGTTAATATATTGCTGACATTTCATTTCTGATAAAAGGCAAAAGGGTAGATTAAATCAACACGTACTGCACCACGTTTGTTACGCTGAGTGTTAAACAAGATGCCAAGTTTTTTGTGCTTTATTTGTTTTTCGTCTGATATCAAGCTTAGTATTTATGATTATATTGAGTACAAGTTCTCCTAGTTCTTCTAGGTATGCAGAATTAAAAGATTGGCCACTTAACCTGGGCAAAGTAGAGTTAATTTCGAAGAATTAACTAAGTTTGCGTGAATGTTTCGCAGCGAATTTGATTGAAATATGTCACAAAGAAAACAATACTGGCAACTGGATTGAGATTTTACGAAGTGATGCTAAACATTTGACTAACTTTAATTCCGCTTCCACGAAACTGGCTAAAGCAATAACCGGCATAGTCAATGTGCTGGTTATTTGCTACTTATTTGTGCATTGGTAATTGACAACGTCATCCATAAATACAAGTTATCGAAAGCGAACGAATCGTTTGTTGATTTTGGACTGAATAATCATTATGCGTTTGTAAAGTTTTGCTACTGCATTCTCGAAAAGCTTTATTCCCAGTCTAAGAAAATATGGTTCCCAACCTGCGGGGTCGCGAATATTAAGCAAGGCCCTCGCACTACAGCCGCCATTTGCATGTCACTGATTGACAAAATTTTGGTGTCGGTTAAAGCAGCAATTGCACTTTGACTTTTTCAGTTCCCACCATTCCCAATCTGAAATCAGAATTTCCACCTATAATGACTCATTTACAAGATACAGTATTTTGTTATAATGAATATCTTGGGGGTTGGGTGTTTGAGAAAACAATAATGGACTCGGGGTTCTCATGGATGAGGAAGTAAGGAACCACTGATCGAGACTTTTTCACTCACGCGATGTACAAAAAACTGAGCGAAAGCTCTAACCGTCCTTTTGGAGATGTTGTTATCCTCAGCGGGAAGATAAAAAGTTGAAAACGTGCATCGTGCTTCATGATCATTTCATTTGATGGACATTCTGCAAGAAACTGCATACTTCGCGTACATCGGTGAAAACGACAAATCACAAAACAAATTCCCTAACATTATTTATGTGACTGTTAAAATACTAAGGGCTGAAAGCTGTTGGCTATACCGTTGGCTCTGGGTAAATCTTTTTGTGTCTTATTATGCAGCGTGCACTAAAACAAAGTCAAAGATGACATAAAGTCCCTTCTCTTTACGATGGTCGCTTGCAAGTTGTTTGTATGTCTATGAAACAAATTTGATACTTTCAAAATTTTTAAGTAGGGTATTGTATAAAATCAAGTGCACAAACAGCGGATCCGCCATTTGTTTATCCAGTGTGATGTGTTAGCATGCATGTATTAAACATTTAAAAACAATGTCTTTTACAATTTTTAACTTGTCAAACCTTGCAATGTGACAAAAGGACCTTAACGCATTTTAAGATGGATTTTTAATAGTCGATTAACCTGTTTCACTGGCAAGTGGCCACAGCACTTCTTGCTGGCTTTTGAACGGATTGCTTTGAATGTCATTTGTAATCGAATTTGACCAAAACCAGTTGCTTCATCCAGGGGCGTAACGAGGTTAGATTGCGCTCGGAGAAAGAAGGAAGTTTGGCGCCCCATGTTCGAAACTCAGGTCTTTCGGAAGCAAATGCACTGTATTGAACAAAGTGCTTGTGACATTTTTGGGACTTTTTCACGCCCCCACCCACAGCCATTCGGAACCCCCAGCAGTGATTTGGCGCCACATTGACTCGTCGCCCGGGCAGTTGCTCCCCCTGACCCCCTCGTTACGCCCTTGGCTTCATCATAACAATAGTCTTGTGTTCATGGTGCTTTTGACTGCATATATGCAAGTTTTAAAAAAATAATTGTTGGATTATACACTTTAGTCCAGCGAAGCTTTTTGATTGAATCATGTAAGAAACACCACATATTTCGTATGTTACCGCAGCTGAGACCACAGTTTGACTTGAATCACATTAATAACATTTGGCTCATTGGGCGCTCGAGAATTAATATATAGACTACAGTATTATTTCTAGGAGATAGAGAGCTGCTATATAGACTGTTAAATCAACTTATAGGACAAACAGAGAAAATTCTTGAGATCTCACAGTGCACACAGTCGATGAGAGTGCAGCTTGAAAGAAAAAGAAATATGATGCGAAATCTGTCAATTTATATTTCAAATGATTTTGCGGAATTAGTTAAATTTAAATGCTTTGAACATGTTCTGGTACTACAACTACCGTAAAATACAGTGCTCTGGCTGATAATAACTTTTCATACACATTAATTTTTCTATGATACATAGTTCGCACCAAGTTATCTGTTGAATTATTCTTGGCCTTAAGCTCAGAAACGAAAGCTTTCCTTGACAAACCTCAGACCTTAGGTTCTAATAAACACCTGACAACCTTACAAACCTCGGGTCCTCATACAGCCACCACCACAATGTCAAAATGTTTTTTGGAATTGTAAAAGTTAAAAATGTGATCGTTTTTCATTCAATTTATACTCCATATTGTAAAAATTTAGGGTGTCCTTGTACGTCTCACCTTGTAATTTTTAATTTTTAAAAGAACACTCTTGGTAAACGGCATGAATGCTCATTCACCAATTCGTGCATATAGTTTTGACCACCAGATTAAATTTCCGTCGATTGTTCCGATTTTTCGCTTGCTCTACTTCGTTTCCATATTCACCTCTTAATTTTGGATAACAGCTTCATTACTAGGTATAATCTTTTCAATTCATTTAATTGTATTAAATCAGTTTTTGCCTCTTTTAAGTCGGTTAAGCGTTTATTTCACCTTTTGACTGAATCCGTTACATAAATACTAGTAAAAGAGCTTTTTAACGCTCTGTGTATGATCGACCTTCTAATGCACGTCCAAATTAGTAAACGGAACCTTGCACAAACTGCCACTGTGAATAATTGTGCACAATAGATCAATTTGGTCAGATCATTTCAAGTCNGTNAGANCANANCAATTCGGTCAGATCATTTCTCTGTTGTAAGACCACTCAAAAAACGTCTAAAATATACACCGCTATTAAGGTATGGAAATGTTCACAACAGCCGTACTCCTTAAGGAATGTTAGGAAAAAAACTTTACGACCAGTTTGACAGCATGATGCAGCATCTTAATTTTCCTTGTCTTCTGCTGCAACTTGTTTGAGGCATGTAGTTCACAAAGTCTGATGAGTAATCACCATTTTTTCTCAGCAATTGGCGTTTCTGATCTATTCACAAAATAAGTTTAAGGAAATGGTTCATTCATGCATTTTTGTGACTCAAATCACGAAGTAACACGAACGCAGCAAGAGAAAACAACAACATCAAAGAACAGAAAATAATTTCACACGTTGATGAGAGTATGAAAACGTCAGAAACTTCAGGTTTCTCAAATTAATGATCGTGTTCTAACATATTTAATCACAAAGGTTTGGCGAAAATCCATTGGGTCAACTTTTCACCCATCCCTGTTGCTAAGACAATAAATATTAATTGAAGACGTTTCACATGAAGTAACAGAAAGGAACAAGATTAATCGAATTAACGGCAGATAAAATAAACAAAACAACAACAAAAAACAAATGGGAGAAAAGCATGCCTATCAAAGCTTTGTTTTTGAATCTGCGGCCGATTTCTAGACAGCGGTAAGTCTTCTGCACATCGAAAAACAAACAACGCACTCATNAGATACTTTCGCCGCAAACCGTTGCTTCGGAAGATAATGTGTAAATCACAGTTTATNCGGCGCGATGGCTGTAACACTTTTTCTAGGAATCTGGGAAGGTCAACTGAATATTTTTTCATGAGAGGAGACGCTTTCAAAAATCTGCCAAATGTTATTTCAGGCAACCATTCCCCAAATTTTAAACCTCCATTTGACATAACCTTTTCGTCGCTGGAAGATTATGATAACATGCTAAAATACTCTCTGTTCACGTTGTGCACATTATAAAGTAGTGTTGAAGTTGCTGACTAGGAAGACTTTTAATCACAGTGTGGTAAACTCTTAATAAACATTTTTCAACAACCTACTTCCTGTTTCTATCTGCAACACGTTTATGAATTGTTATTAAAGGTTTGGTCGCCCCGCAAACTATCATCAACATCAGCTTGTTTTGCACTATTCTGAAATTGCACCGGGGATGTCAAACAAAACTGCTAAGCAATGCAAAACCGACCCAACAACCAACTATTTTGCAGAATGCTAAACCACCACTTGATGCTTGCCAACAGCAGAATGAAAGCGCTGGTTGTTTAACCGAACAACAATCGATGTTGACCATTATCAACGTTATAATGCAGCAAGAGTAACCATTCTCTGTCAAGCACAGCCGCAGCTGCTCACTTTAGCTCACCGCGAAACGAATGTTAAGTCGCGTCTCGGCAAAACTTTTTTTCGCGTTTAGTCATCGGAGTTACGTCCTGTCTTCGATTGTCGTCAGTCAGTCAGTGGAGCAGGTTGTGGATGGACTGTTGTAATGGCGATCGGAAAAGTGCTGGTTTCGTTCGCGTTTCTCGCGCTAGCGCGGGCAGTAACTTTTAACGATTTGTATCCTTTCGATCCGAAATTCGACTCGAGGTTGGAGAAGGGAGACAGTATCAGCTCGTCAAAGATTCCTTTGGCGATTCCGGCTTTCTTCTACGACAAGGAATATGATTACCTTTGGGTATGTTACGCAAATTTATTTTCTTGCAATATATTGGCATATTTGCCTCGTAAACATACATTTTTTTAATTTATTGTAGGCGAAATTCTAAATCACAATGGTCAAGTAAAGAAAAATGTGCTTTGTTATTTTAATTATATGTTTTTGTGGCTGCAAGCAAGCAATGAACGTGNTCGTCTTTATAAANGATACATTCCACAGTACTTCCATTTTTCTTAATCCTAAAAGATGTTTTGCCTTCTCATAGATAGTACAAAAGAGTAAATATGTAAGCATAGTCCGCAGAAAGCTTTGCGCTGGCATCGTGCAGCGTTATTCAATAACTGAGTGCTAATCTTCTAAGCTGATTGATTCATCAGGCCGTAGACTTTGATCAAGACATGTGACCCTTGGTACGACTAAGCACATGTTACTACCCAGCAGTATAAGCTGTTCGTCTTTTTGTTATGAGGGCAAACATTCAAGCAAAGTCCTTATCTTTAATGACCGAAAATGCAGTCACATTCCATGCATTTCAGCGGGTCATGGTTGAACTTGGCTAACGCTTGTCAAAAAGTATGCAAATTGTAGCTAACTCACAATGCTACCCTGAATGAAAACAACTGTAATTGTTCATCCATCTATGTAAACCTAATTCAAAAGTAATCAGTGTGGTAAACTTAACCTAACAGAACTGTAAAAACAGAAGCCCACTTTTTCCTTCTTGTCTTCTAATCGACAAATATATCTGCGATTTTGAAACAATTTTGTTGGGATTGAGGCAGTTAGACCCGTTCTGCCACTGGTATGAGTCCCAATATTTTACGCGAAACATAAATGAAAAAATCGAAACGGAAAGTCGAACAGTTGTACCAATTCGAGAACTGTCGTACCGTTTACATATCGCACGTCCCTGCAACTGTTTGCTGTTGCTCTTGCGCGGGCGGCGAACTTGCAAAAACTCACTCGATGAATGCCCGACCTACTTTGTCGCGGTCCAACGATCAAGGCCAGCAATTAGCTCGAGCAAGCAGACGTTGTTTCCTGGCTGTTAGACAGGTCGGTCTAAGCGCTGGTTTCCCCATACCCTGAAGCTGGTTTTGGGAATTGCGATGACGTCTTCAAAGCATTATTTCACCTGTACGAGACAAAGATGAGGAGCCACTGTTTCGACGAAAGCGTGTGATCGCAATATACTCGCAGTTCTTTACCGACCTTGCAGATGCGTAGCTTACAATACGCAAGGCAATGCTCACCAACCCATTAAAAACAAACCTTTGCTGCTCTCTCGCCGTTTGGTTAAAACCAAAACGGTTTCAGTCAGCTACACCCAGAGTGAGGGCACGGCTTTACACGAGATCTCATTTCATAGAAATGAACATGTTCGAAGCATCTAATTATATTACTTTCGTGAAAATCTGTCTTCAGTTTAACAATATAATTTTTTCTTCACAACTGCGCTCAACAGAATACAAAATTTTCGATAAGCGTTTTTGAAATCCCTAGCTTTATAAGGTAAAAGGTTTGTATTTTCGTAATTGTATTTCAGTTTGAGTTGTTTAAGGTTTCTCGACTAAGTGTAGAGTGAACGTGAAATTGGCAAGAATTTAATGGGAATAGAAAAACTCAAAAATAGCCCTGTCTTATGCCTGAGACTTGTAGAAATAGATCGTTGCTGCTTTACATAAGATTGTCATGCGTTTAGTTTTCAGTCTTATAAAGCAACACATTTTTTACAAATAAATGTCTAGAGTGCGTTTGCTTGTGCTCCATAAACTGGTGTTAAGGCTTAAATCTCTCCATTTCGAATAAACAGAAAGTCTGAACTATTGATGCGAACAGGTTATTGCCTTAAAAAAAGCTTCCACTGCTCTCTGAAGCGCTTTTTTCATGAACAATCTTTGCCTGTCTTCACACGTTCAGCACAGTGTGCACAGAAAGCAACTGCTCATAAGCAACAAGTTCAATAGCATGCAGTTGAATGACACTGTGTCGGAAATAATTGAAGGAAAATGACGAAAAATAAAATATTTTTACATGTCAACTTTCACCAAAGAAAAAAAACTACAATGAGCCTATCTAAAAACATCTCATTCAAACGACAGAAAATTGACATCAATGGCCGATCTATCAAAATGGTCGCTGGTCATGTCAAAACAAATCAAAACGTTTGAAAGCGGCACTTCAGTCATTTGTTGTGACGTGCACCTCTAAAAATCAAACGTGACGCCCGAAGTGTTTCAGGCACGAATGGCATTTTTGCGCTTTGCACTGAGGTTGTCCCCGATTCATGACAGTTGCAAACGCATTTTTACTTCCATCACTTCTCTTTCGCCGGAATTCGCATCGTTTGCCCACCTTTCACGCTTCAGTGCTCACGGTCGTTACGTCACTGTTCGTTAGTGGTGAGCAAAGACGTCTTTTGCGTCAAGTCTCCAGAATCTTTTGAAATCGGCCAATGCTTAGTTTACTTCGTCTAACACTCTCTGAAAAAGTCTTTTTTCTTGAAAGACAAAAACGTCGCTTTTTCGCTCAGTGTAACGAATCACTGAAAAAAACTCAGCCTTGACCTTGCTGAGAAAATTTCTACGTAAAATCACGGAATATACATGTATGTGTTCGATATCACCCGTTGCATGACTTCTCAAACCACCTGAATTTCAAGGTTTTTGCCTGAATGCTTTTCACATTACGATAATTCGTTTCAATCAAACAATTACGTCTCTCGAGGGCGACTCCTCAAGGATTGGTAGTGATTTGACTCAACGGAAACAAGTTGGTTTCCATCCTGGTATGTCAGCGTCTGGTCTGATTGTTGTCATTGTGTGTCTTGTTGTTCCTGGTTGAAGCCACGTCGTTGCCTTTGCACCAACTGCGAACTTTCGCAGTGAAACCTCTTTGCGGTGCATCTGGCTCTTAGAATAGACTCTGTGGGGTTTCGCTTGCTTTTTGTAGGTCATTGGATTCAATACGCTGAGCAGCCAAAATGCTTTTCTTTCAGTGTAACGTAACAATATATAACAATCTTCCTTTTCCGTTAAGCTGAAATTAATGGGTTCCTGCACGTCTGTAGCCTACTACTTGATGTGACTGAATATTCCTTATATAACGTGAAATTGCTGCTGATGAAAGTGTGCACTTCATTGGTTCAGGTCATTGTATTCCAGAGCCGGCCCTTACCAAAAACAAGCAACTTTTGCGGTAGAAACAAACTTTACGATTTTCATCTGATATTTTGATGAAAGGCTGCGTCTTGGTGACAAGAGAGGAAATTCTTCCAGACTGTAACCAATGGTGGTCAAGTAGAGTTGGAAAACCTTCGGCGCATTGTAAACGTGGCGAGTAAGAGTCTTTCAAATAGTGCTGACGCGAACTGGTCAACATTAAAAAGCAAATTGTTTTGAATAGCCCCTCCGAAAGTATATGGTTCTTTTGTGGTCGCGCTCAGCACGTGCAGTAAACTATTGCCTTTTTTATTAAACGACGCAGCTGTTCGTCAGGCGGCAAGGCTGAGACCTTGCCGTTAAACAATTGGGTCCACAAGTGCTTCGCACCTGATCTAACCGGTAATTTTCAGATTAAGGAAGGAAATCGTACGTCTGTCAATCTCGCAAAATATTACCGCGAAGTCAAGTCGCGGTGTCGTATTTTCGCATTTAGAGCTCTGCTGCTGCGGTTTAACACAACATTTGGTAGTTTAATTCGTTCATTTGAGACGAGTAATACAATACTTGCAGACATCGTAATTTATCAAAAGATTTTGAAAAATAAAATATCAAGTTTTGCGCTGATTGAGACTTTAAAATGCTTTTCTTCCCAACGTGGTTGGTTTCAAGCAAATATTTTGTAAACTTTTTCTGGCCGTTCGTTTTAATTACATATGTAATTGTTCAAACATTCTCTGGANAGTCCACTAGGTTTAATGAAATCGTGACCTAAAATGCTTCTCTTGGCTTATTTTTCAACCAAACTACATGGAAGATTNTCCGGGATGCATTTCATAAAGCAGCGAAAAACGAACACTTTCGAAGCAACAGGAAAAATTATGAGTCATGTTTGTTTGCAATAATAAGAAATTCGGTTTGGATCCAGTTGATCTGTAATCACAAAAAATGAAATAAACTTTATTTAAAACACTTACCAGTCAATAGATCAGTTAAACTTCTCGTTAGTTCTTAAACTGTTGGACATTTTGTTGTGACATCCATACTATCAATCGGACAAAGTCCTCAGCTTAATTAATAAGTTGCACATTTCATTGAAAAATGATGATGCTCATTCTGCAAAACTTCAAAAAGAACGACATACATGCATGCAACTGCACATTTCACGACTGCGTTCATCATAATATTATATCGCCAACCTCTGCCTCTACTGCTGTAAGCACCCACATATCACGATTATACAAAACTTTGAAATCCGCATCTTAGAAACCAAATCATATATACAGCAAAAATTTAAAAAAAACTTACACCCCAATTGTTCCGAAGTTGATTACACTTTTAAACAGTAGTTGAAAGCTCTAGGTTTTCTGTAGACTTTCGAGGAATCAGCCGGCTATGCTCTCCTTTTATTTTTTGCGATGATTCAAACTTTCACATATCTATATTCAAGTAAATACTCTCCACAGTGGGGGTAAGCAAAGAATCGATCAGAATTTTTGATAGGAAATCGATTTCGCGTAAAATTACGCATCTTCAGTTTTTATTCGAATAGAATGAAATATGTCGATTTTTTATATGTCTTACAGGGAAGAACTACATCTTTTTCTATCATGATATTTACACGGCAGATGATCCCTTGTAAAATTATATGATATTTGACTATATGCGTCCAATTGTTTGCATCGACTTCTCTTTTTTCCTTGACATGTCCTGCATTTTTATTTAGCTTTGCTTCCCTTTTCGTTTGGATTTTTCAAAAGCAAAATATCTGTTGCGCTCTTGGCATCTAGCTTGCAAATACAAATACAGTGTCCACAGGGTTATGGCAAAGTGTTTGTTACTCAGTTGCCATCATACAGGAACATTAGCATTTAAACGTACACAAAATATATCGCAGATTCACACGGATGGATTCGTATCCTTCGAAGCGGACACAACCGACGTTCCTTCGTCAGAATTTCCTTTCCGCGAGGCCCTCCTGGCGCCCTACATGACCGATTTGGACACTACCGAAGTAGGAGAAATTTACTATCGGGAACACACAGACAATGACGTCACGGCACGGGCAACCAGGGATGTGAGGCGTGCTTTCGGCGAAACGGACGAAGTCTTCGAAGCAAGCTCCGTCTTCGTGATCACGTGGCACGGCGTTAGAGGAACTTCCGTTGAAGATGAGGTAATGGAATTTTGACGTCGGTAGAGATATATTTGAACTGCGGAGTTTCTCTCCGGGCTGATAATAAAGAAGCAGCTGTGCGCAGGCCCGTAGCCAGGCTTTGGAGTTTGGGAGAAATGCATTTTTAGGGGGCACGATTTCTGGTTTATGATAAGTTTGAAACAAATATTTCTGGGTACGAAAAGTTTTTGGAGGCAGAAAAAGTAGGGGGCTACTGCCCCAAATGCTACCCCGTGGCTACGGACCTGGTTGTGCGTCATGAAATCCGCAAAATTGAACTTAGTTTTCATCATTCCTGTGATCTAAGCCGGTTTGTTGCTGGTTGATTTGTTTTGTTAAATTTCACAAGAACTTTGAAAATTGACGTGATTTTGAGATAGCGAAAAACCGGCCTTTGTTAACAACAGTTTTTACAAAAGTCTTTTATATTTAATGCTCCCCTTCTTCTTCACCCTTAATTTTGACTTAGCCTGCTACATTCACCTTCCAAGCAATCCTCGCCTCAAACTGGGACAAGACGTTTGCCATTTTTCTGTACCCCGAATATCTCATGGGTGTCGTATCCTCCCATCGCCACAACCAAAGACCAATGTTCAGCGCGAGGTAAAGTTCTGCACAATTTTTCAAGATTGTTTGCAGCGGCATAAAGACAATCAGTAACCAGAAGTGAGAAAAAATATCAGAACACCATTGAAATTGTTCTGAATATCATAATGTATATTCTGAACAGTTCAAGTGTTGTTCAAGTACTGTCTAGGTTTTTGCATGAGCTTTTTTGTGTTTCTCTTTCATACAATTCTTGGCCGGTATAAATTTGAAAAAGCGTTGGATAAACATTGTCTAATCACGGTGACAAACTGGACAATTTTCGGTGTCCAAGCGTTTCAATTTTAAATTGCGTGAAAGTGCTTCACGGTTAAGTTCATGGCAATAAACGCACCGCAATCCAAAAATGCTCGAATTTCAGGTGGAATCATTTTTACTGATACAAGCATGCAATTTTTCCAGTGCAGTAATTAAAGTGATATTCTTGACAGAGCTGGATTCAATGAAGGGCCCGATCGTCACTTGGAACTTTTTCCTGTGGATGACCTGGTGGAGTACGTACAAAGCAACGACTCGTATTTTACGTTTTACATTTTCCAACAATCAGCAATTTTTTTATTATTTTTTGACACAGGATAATATAAAGTCCTAGCATGCAGATCAAATTCCCTTGCTAAAAGAAATTTGAAGAGCTTTGTTCCTGACACGACCTAAATACTGCTGCAAAATTGTTGTCCATTTGCTTAACCTGCGCTTCCGACCAACGTGCAATAACTTCACAAATTTACTTATGTTTGGGACATAAAACACAGCAGAATGTTTTTGCCTGGTATACTGCTTTCAATCGCACTACTCACCAAACTCTGAAATCGGTAACTCGTTACATTTTCGCTCATATGATCAAGAGCTCAGGGGACACGAATGCAAGGTTGTAGTTATGCAACCTACGTAACGAAACTTTCCGCGCTGTGAAAAAATATTCACCTGCTGCATAACGTAATTTTCTTACAAAACTTGACGAATTCGTTCAAATCTGAAGCTGACTTGAGCAGTGGTGTAGTGTCAAGAGAGTTTGTACCTATTTACCACGCAAACAGACGCTTGTCTTTTATGTTGTTGAGAGAAACACTCACAAACGAGTTTTTTTTGTCAAAGGAAGGCCCCTCACATTTTTTGCCACTGCACCACTACATAAACCATGGTTTTGATTGGGAATAATGCAAAGTGTAACTAATTCAGGTCGTGAATACTGCGGGTGCTGGGTGAGTTTGTTTATTCCTGTGTTCCGACCCAGAGAAGGATCCTCATTAACTTAAAACCGGTATCTGGTGAACATATTATTTGCGCAGTTACAAGAACACTGATAGGAACGGTGAATGGATCTTCCAAGTCGGAGGAGAAGGTGTTCGTCGTAACCGCGACGTCATTTCCCCTCAAAAAGGGCGTCATCGCAAGCGGCAAGCTGATACCATCATAAATGTGCAGGAAGTATCAAGTGAGCTCTTATCTCAATGCTTAAAAAACCATGGCTGCAAATAAAACAGTTGCAGCATTTGCGAGTTTATGTCGAGTGTGTCACTAATTTTGTTAGAATAGGGCCTAAAAAACTTTACTAAAGCTTGCGACAGGGACCAGGCCATGCACTGCAGCCTTCGCGCCTCCGGACAATTTCTTTACATCTTATGTGAGCAGTGATGTGTGCGGGGTGGAGCAGAGGATGCTGAGCTCTGTTAAAAGGGAGTAGACAAGATTTCAAATTCCTTGTTTCCAATTTAGAGTAATCTGAGAATATTGCTAGATATGGTTACTTGCAACGTCTGTCGAATGTCTCACTAGGAAAGAGTAAGAATGCGTTTTTGCCAATATTCTGTGTTATTTGCAGGCAGATATAGGCAAATTACGCACTATACAAAAATGGAAAAAGAACATTAACATTCTTAGAAAATTAAGAAACATCGACAACAACGAGTGGGATCTAAAGGATTTTAATTTTCAAAAGAAACTTTATCCTGGCTTTGTCAAGGGTGGAAAAAACAAATCGTTTTTTAATGGTGTAGATAGTATCATGCAATCTCAACAGACAGCATTTATTTCCTCGGGGAAATGCAAGATTAGCTGAAGTCACTTTTGCAGAGAATAACAATTTGTGAAAACAGTGTGAAAGAATGCAAAATTAGGAACACATTTCGGTTTTTGACAATAGTGTGAAAAAAATATTTCATGCAAAAGAGTGGTAGGCTCAGGTTGAAACACGTTTTTGCTCCTAATGAATAGGTATCTAATGAATACGTTTGTTCGACTGCTCAAATCGGTTTCACGTGCAGTTGGTGAAGATGACGACTTTTTCGGCGGCACAGAAGAAGCCACTACGCAACATGACTACTGCGCACGGGAGGCGAACGCATGCCCCGACCCGAACGCGGGGTGCGTCAACTACGCAACCGGCTTCTGCTGCAGATGTCAAGGCGATTACTTCGGCAATGGAACTGTATGCTTGCAAAATGGTATGTTCGCAATGCACTCTGTGTGCATTACATGCTGTGGCATTTGTGTTTTCTTATACGTTTCAAGAAACGCCGAAGTTTTGTGGAAAATATCACTGATTTTCGTGCGAGTTGATGTTGCATGAAAGTTTCAGGCTGACACAAACACGTTTTATCGTATCAAGGTTTGCAATGAAAGCTGACTCTTCCATATGCTCATTCGTTTTTGGAATGTTGTAAAAACTGCTAAATGTTAGAAACTAAACGTGTTAGTCATCTGGGAAGTTTACGCAATGCGTCTTGTACTTGATAATTGATTAAAGTTGTTTTTTCCGGCTTCATTAACATTGCCTAATAATGAAATCAACCCCGAAATTTTAGCAAGTCACGTTGCATGACATTTAATGTAACCATATCTTGTTAAACTTCAGATTTTTTGACTACTTTGATCTTATTATCAGAACAGAGGGAAGCGTTTGTTTTGATCTTGCATTAAAAAAGTCACGGAAAGATTGTGCAACATTTCGTATTTGTCAAAAAGGAATTATACTGTTCATTTCGAACTTCAAAATCATAAATGAGTGTACGTACACGGCGGCCAAATTATATTAAAACTCTTGCTAAGGAAATATAAAGCTGCATAAAAATTAGCTGAAGTCATTATAACAATATTCCCGACGCAACAATTTTGCTAAAATTTGATGAGCTAAAATCAAGCTTGGGTTTGCTTGATTGTTGCTAAAGTTTCTACGCTTGATAGCAAAGATGAAGCTAGTGCGAGTTTTTCAGGAAAACCTTTCTTAACGTATATTCTTCATGTTTCCTGATTGCTTTAATGTCGCAGAAGCACCAGTGCGAGCAAATGGCAAAGTCACTGGAACAGTGGACGTGAAATCGGCGGACGGATCTGTGGTTCGCGTGACTGTCAGGAACGTTGATTTTCACGCTTACGTCATAACCAACCAAGGCCGGGCGTACACAGCTATCAGTAACATCACATCCACTCTCGGTAGAGCGTTGCAGCCTCTCTCGGTGATTGGTGAGGTTGTTGGATGGCTGTTTGCTGATGCCCAATCCCCGGCAATCAACGGCTTCCAGTACTCAGGTACCCTTGCGTGACTTACACATCTTCAGTGCAAGTTACCTTCAACGGATTGGTAATGGTTATGAAATTGATAAATGCAAGCTGAAAAAAATAAACGAAATCAATAGAAAAGTACAGAGTGCTTGGTTAAATTTAGGTGTCTTTAATGGCGATATAAAAATAATGCATATGTAAATAAAACAGCAGGCCACACAATTTAGTATATTCAGCTATAATTTTAGTGCTTCGTTTCAAGTTAGGAGTTGTTCCGCACATACAGATGCCTCACCAAGATATTTGTACAGTTCTATACGTTGTTTTTCATTTAACATTCGTTTGGATTGCTGAAAAGTCTGCACCACAGTGTGCGTCATTTGCTGCCTTGTTTGGCAGTTTTATTTTATTCCAACCTGCAGGTGGAATCTTTCAGAGAAGTATCTCGGTCAGATACACCGAAGGCAACCACCGGTTTGATATGCGTCAAACTTTCCACGGAACAGTCAAAGAAGACGGAGTTGCCGTTGTGCTTTCGGATTCCAACTTCGTAGGTTCGATCCCGGCTATTGCTGCTGAGGCAAAAGTAAAGATGGACGATTTGGAAGATACATACATGAAGAGAGGGCAAGGTTTGTCAAGATTTGCTGGTGCTCCAGCGAATGGAAAAACTTGCCTGTGCGACACGTGGAGTGCCTGCACAAATTCTGAGCTGATCGAAAATACAGTATCCTGAAACCTATAACATGCAAATTACTTCAATACAAACGTCAGCTGTAATTTTAATATGCAAAGCGTTGTTTTAAATAGAAGCCGAGAAAACACAATAGATGAATTAAGGTCTTAGGTATGGTTCGCAGTAGCTGGATTGTTGCTGTGAAAGAAACTTTGTCAAACATATCAATAATAATAACAATAATTATAACACAGACTCGTGGTCCATATCGCAGACGCAATGATACGACGCAAAACACAAAAAATGGTTAGCCATATCGCATCACAGAATTGATGTTTGCTTACGACAAACACTGATAGGAGCAAAATACTTTGACAGTGCCCCGGCTGCAGCGTCATTCACCCATCATAATACAGGGATCCAGTCGTGTGAAAGAAATTAAGGCATTCTAACATCAAAACTTTGAGGCAAACAGCTAACAGAGAAATAAAAGTTAAAGATAAGTCAAATGGGTGTGCACATTAGCGCGCATAGTCATGCAAATATTAATGTGACATTCTAGCATGTTTACGCGGATTCAGCAATATTAAATATGACATAAAAATGAAAGAAGTGGGAAAGCATATACAGTAATATTTTGATTTGTTTGCACAAACACTTTCTTTTTTGTTGTTTTGAGTGGTGCTTTTATTAATTTATAGTAGATTTAGATAAAGTTAGAACGTTCGTCTTAGAAAAAAGCATTGTAATTTTTATATTGATTTGATCTAAATGACATAAAATGTATGAAGATCAAATGCAAAGTTCCTGTGAAAACTTTATGCAAAGGCAAACACAACTCTCAACGTTTTTGGCTACTACGCAGTTTTTCATGGTTTTGTTGCAACCTCTCCGCTGGCGTTGCGCTGAATGCGCGGTCACCAGGAGCGGGATGTGCGCGAAGAACAAAACCATATGTATGTGGCGCGAACAATAACAGAGTGATCTCGTCGAGTGAACTCTATTATTGCTTGCTACCACAGTGCGAAGCTTTGCGCACATACCGTTCGGGTTTTCCGATCGCAACAGCATTTCTCTATAACTACGCATTTCAATCTTCCTATCGGTGCACCTTAATTTTTGAAAAAAGTAACTGAGACTAAAGTCGCCCACGGGAGTAAATCTCATCTGCCATGGGAGATCATTTACTAAAGCAAGATTTAAAACAAATGGGTATTGTTTCGAATTGAAACAGTTGCTCTAAACTGAGCGTCAAGTTTATTCTTAACGATAGACGTTTGCTTTTTCATCCCTTCCTACCAGTGAGCGTTCAGTTTTACTGAAATGCTGAGTGAGTGCTACATTATTCATGTTCAAGACTTACGTTGTTAATACAAAACGTACAGACTTTTGTGTTTCGTTTTATATTTTTCGGCGCAACGCATCATTTATAGGCTTGTGCTATAATTTCGTATTCTAAGATCCTTTTATATCGTGCTCATTTGCTGCATTTGTACAAGTGAAAAAACTTAAAAATAATGGATATGCAATTGTTTTGAGATTTGCCAAAGAGTGTACGAGAGAAAAAGTTGAGAGCCCTTGGCCTAATAAAGCATACGTTTGTCCAGCATTAAATCAGGGTTTCGTACTGAAACATAGTTTAGGTTCTGCAAGATAGGTTGCAAGTGCCGTATTTAAAACAATAAATTGCATAAAACCTGGGGTAGACGTTGAAATCACAAAGGATTGTCAACGTCAATTACGCTTTCTTCAGTTTGATTTTTGTTTAATTTTACCTGAGCCGTGATGTATTCTTAAAGTACCACACGTGGAGAACTCGCGGGAATTTGTTTGAAAAGTAGGCCATGATTGTTGTCATTGGTTGTTTGAATTTATAAGAAACAAAACAGTGCGGCGTTTGAGTTGGTACTGAAGACCGACGTTCGTTTTGTATTCCCTGTTCTCGAGATGTCTTACCCACCTGCAGACATTTTTGATAGCACATGGAATGGCTCTTTGAAAACCTTGACCCTACGTAAATAACAGAAAATGTTTGATAATGTCTGAACGTCTGGACGAAGCGTGTTGTTGAAGGTGCATTCGAGCGAGATGCATTCCTGACGCAGAGCATTCGCTTGATACCGCTTCTATGTCTCGTGAAATTCCTGGTTTAAAAAATTGATAGTTTTGCAGGAAAATTCGGTTTTCCATGAACTATCGTCATATCAGTCCTTTCAGAACATTACCGTTAAAACAAATTACTGAAAAAGGCATTTGAGAGAACACAAAATGCGGATTTTCAATTTTTATTCTAATATTTTTGCCATGAAACATTCCTCTTCATCAGAAGTTCATACCAAACGTTTCTCTGAAGTTTGAGATTGTTGCTGAACTCAGTCACGAATTCACGTTTAATTTAAATCAAAATTGGGTTTGTTTCTGAGCAAATGCTTTTGGATTTCATGTAAAAAATATCCATTGAAGCCGAATTAAAGTTTCTGTTTTTGATTAGACTTTCAACAAAGAAAAAAGTTCACTGCCAATCTCGAACGATGTATTTCTATTAATTGTGTTTGCAAAATATATCTCTTCTAACATAAACGCTTTCAAACAAACTCGTGTTTTCACTGAATTACATACTAACAGCTTCCACGACGTTTCAGGTCAGATCTCAAGCACTTCCAGACGTTCTTACACAGTTGACAATGTCACCCATACGTACAGCGTACGCCAAAAAATCATCTTCCGAGAGTGTCCTGAGGCAAATCAAAACGTATGATTTTTTATTCACATAGACATTCACTTGCAAAATATGTTGCTCTTTATCTTTGCAGCAATTAGGCACAATATAAAGACGTATAAGACCTTATTGCTGGGTGCTTGACGATTGCACGCTTCATGCTTTGCCTTTTTAAGTTTGAAACAGAATCCTTGTAAATATGTCGTAGGCTTAGCCTTTTCAAATATTTTTGTAGTGCAGTAGATATTTTTTGCATCACACTCGAGTTTCATAAATGTTGTAAAGAAAACTTCGCTGTTGATACATACCTGCCTTCAACTTGCTGGCACTCACTAGTTATATTGGAATTCGGCGGTTATTCCATGCTTTTCAAGAAAAATTAAAACTCAGTCTTGAATGTTCAGTTCGCGCTCGGCAAGGCAACCATGTTTGATGCAATCTAAATTAAAAACGTGTTTCAGGTTGCTGAGAATCTAAAACTCGCAGTGTCAGGAATTTTCCTCAACTACCATGACGATGACGGCAACGTGCGATTTGCAATGAACACCAGAGTAACAGCTCCAGGTGGGTATTGCACTGAGGAACTGACAACTGCCGAGTTGCGGATGTATCCGATGCCACGAAATATTTCTTCAACAGAGTCGTTGTTTTAAAATATGTACTGAAAAGAGCTATTTTATCAAGCTTTCATGTCATCTTGCTATTTTTTAACCGCATGTTAGCAGTGACTGTCAAGAGACGTTTTGCGGATGGTGTCATTATGCCTAAATAGAACTATATCAAATAATTGGCCGCTGATCAACCATTTTGTGAACTATATTTTTGAACTGGTGCTTCAGATTCTAAACATGTTGCTTTTTTGTTTATCGCTATTACTGATGTTCAGATAAGTCAGTGGTGCTTGTCAGGTTTTTACAGCAAATTTAAATGAACAAGGAAATGGTCATTTCGACCTTGTACATCGACGACAGTAAAAGTCAATATCATTGTAAACGTTCAGTATGGACCTTTAAACTTCCAACCATTGAGATTGAAAGTAGGAATACCGGAAGTAAATACCCAAATCATTTTTACCCATTACGCAACTCTTTTTTGCTGCTCACCTGCTTGAAAAAAAATTGTATCATAGCATTAATTTTGAAAACAGCACAACACTAAAATTTCTTTAAATTAAGTATACTTTTTTGTTTTGTAGCAATTCGTACTCAATTGATTATTGCAAAACGGAGACGTTTTATGCTGTTTCCATGGCTAACCTTTACTCAAACAATTTGACATCACACAAACACGTGACATAAAACATGGCTAATTGAAGAGAATGGTATTGCTAACCTCTAACAACGCTGACGGAATATCTCCTAAACAAAATAGATGTTAATCACAAATAAACATGTAAGCACAGAATCCTTTGCAATAAATACAAACGGTTATCGTATTGAAAGAACGTTGATTTACAAGTACATTGGTGTAATTATAGATGAAAAACTGACTTGGAAAGAGCGTTGTCAACAGTTGTGTTGAACCATATCCAAATATGTTTGTGTAATGTATAAACTTGAAATTATGTCAATAAACAAGCATTACTTACGTTTTATCACAGCTTTATAAATTTGCGAGCACAATATGGGATTATCGCCTTGGGAAGAGCAGCTCCATGCCATCTACAGCCAATATCGTTTTTTTTAAATCGTGTTCAAACTCAGGCGCTAAAATGATAAAGTTCAGTGCGATAAAAATCTGGTCAAAAATTCTTTCAGAATTGAAAAATAAACCGTGTTTGGCACTTTTTCAGCGGAAACAATTTGTATCATTCAGGTACTGAAAAAATTATTGATATTTTTTTTATTTTTATACAACATAAAACAGGTGCTGTGCATCATTCTTAACTATTTAACTCTGTTGCAATGGAAATAATTGAATCGTGAGGTATCGCTGTTATATCTTACTCAGTTTGGCTTCCGGTGTCTTTCACTAAAATTGGTCGCATCAAACCCTTGTATGAAATAGTAGGATGCCTTTAGTCTACGAGCGTAAAGAGAACTATGTGCCTACCGATCTACAAACCAATTTCCGTTCTCATGCATGACTCGCAACGTCGACTGAGAAGTCTTTTCCGTAATGTATTTAGGACGCGTAGTTCTCAACCAGCTTCCCGTGGCACCTTTGCAATGCTGCACAAGTTTATATAACGTTTGACGCATTTTCTCTCTAGCTTTTACGAACATTTTAAATATGTGAAAACAGCAAATGTTCAATGTGACAACGTTAAGCCATTTCCTTCTGGTGGTTTGACCTTGTCTGCAACACATCTTGCTTCAATAAAACATATAACCGCATTGCTCATGTTAAATTTTATACTCATAGCAAAAGATTTTACTAACTGTTATACACTGTTCCCTTTACACTATAAATAGCTTCGTCCTAGGGAGGTCTGCAGCCTAAATGACCTCGGGTCCTGCGCAACCTCCCATCACCCCCCGTGCATTTTATTAATCGGTGTACTTGTAAGTCATCGCAGCACTACATTATAATAATCATGGCACCATTCATTCCTAGGGCTCATATGCTTCTGTTTTTAAAAAGTAAATGCATTAGCGCCATCAAGCGTTTTCTTTTCTACTGCCGCCACGTATATATACTCGAGCTCATTCAAGTATTTGTGTATTCCTGTTTCCGCGCTGTATGTGTAAGCTTCGCGTGTTGCGTGTGGGAGTAAAGACGTTACACACAAAACAATACTCCTTTACAATCGCAGATTTAGAAAATATCTTTTTTTATGCATTTTATTGCGGTAGTCTTGTTGGATGCCGCATTCCTGCACATTTATTTTGTGATTGAGACATTTCAGTAAGCTGAAATTTGCTTTGAGCTAAATGAAAATTAAACTCGTTACAGGAACAATAAACTTGGCAGTGATTAATTTTTTAACTCGCTTTTGCAGATTTAAGTCCAATCGAATCACGAAGCATCCAAACTATTGAAATTTTGTGCTAATGTTTTCTGCACAGAGAGTGATGCTGTTCCACATCCATGCGACAGCGGGGAGAACAACTGCGATCAAAATGCAGTTTGTGAACCCGGCCCAGATCGACAGTACAGGTGCCGGTGCAGACGGGGCTTTACTGGTGATGGAGTTTCTTGCACAAGAGACGCATGTTCCGTCGCGTCTTGTCCGCGCGAATCAAGTTGCGTTCCTGCAGGAAATTCTTACAACTGTGTGTGCCCACTTGGCTTTAACATAAATGCGGAAAGAACTGCCTGCGAAGGTAAGAATTAAAATTCGCTCAGTTACTAACTTTGGTCCAGACGTAATTCTAATCAATGAAGGATTGTATGTACGTCGCAGGAGAAAAGACACGAAAAACAGGCGTTTAAGTTCTCCAAAAATGCTTCTCGATCCTAAAGTAATCAGGTTATCACGATATTTCATAAAACCAAACGACGTATGAGGACTGGTAAACAATGCACGAAGTTGCTGTAGATTCTTATTGCGAACAAAATAGCCACAATTATCGAACACATTATTTTATAAGCCGAAACGCTGAATATAATAATGTATTCGATAATTGTGACTATTTTGTTCGTAATAAGAAGTATGAGGTGCATCATGCATTAGTCTAAACGAAAGCTGGCAGATAAAAGATATATTCTCAGTAGAATATTTCTTCCAATGCATTGTTAACAAACACCTCTTTTCAAAGTTTAAGGCTAAACGCCAATCCATTGTTAGGCTTTACACTTGTTCGGTTATGGATAAAAATCCAAAATTGATATTTTTGAAAATTATGAAATTTTTGGTCTCATGCAACGGCTTCCAAAGTTCGTTTTTAAAAATTGTAACGATCTAACTTCTAACGAAACACGGCACATAGCATCCATGAAAAACTACTGTTTTCTAGAATGCAATTCCGCCAAAGGAACCCAGACCTAATTAACCGTTAGTGACAGCCATAATAGAAGTTATTGTACATCATAACGCAAAAAATAACGGGCGAATGATATTATTTTTGTTTTAAACAAAAAAATTAACTATATAGTTTATGGCGTCTGTCTGTGCTTAAATGCAGTAACATTTAGAATAGTAGGACATGCTTCTTAGGGAAGGAAGGGAATTCAAACAATTTGTTGTCGATATCAATTATACAAAAAATTGTGTATGCGGCTGTATATATACTTGGAGGTTCGTCAGTAGATGTTGGAGCCAAGGAATATGAGCATAAACCCTTTTTGTAGCATCTAGTGATACAAAACAGCAATGCAGATTTGCTGCAAAGCATTGAAATAAAATTGATCTAGTTTTATATTTGAAAAAATTTTATCACCTATAACCCTAATTTAAAAGAAATACATTGTCCTTTATAAGGCATTTGTGAATATTTAGAAAAAGTTGTATTTTAAAATGCTGTACACACGTCATACTTCAATATACAGCAATTGCTTAGGCTATACTGTCAACATATCACAATCGCTTAGCTGCTATTCTTCGTTGGGGCGAAACAGCAACCAAGGGACCGAAGAGTAGTGAATTGAAAAGGCAAAAATGCATGAAGTGACGAACAAAATTGATGAAACAAAGTGACTCGCATCACCTAAACAATCGGTTTCTTACATTCTTGTTTTTCCTTGCCATGAAGTATTTCCTGGCCACACTCTAACTTTCCAAGTGATAGAAATTTCAGAGCATTGTTTCTGTGTCATTGATTCCTGTGCAGTTTGCCCGCAGGAAGTTTCAAAAGCGTCTAATATCCAAATACTTTCTACAGTGATAATGTAAATTAAAGACCCTATAGCTCACTGAGAAAGTGATTGCCTCTCAATCACAAGGCTAGGTGAGCCATTACTAGTGGTGCAGGAAGGCCAGAAAAGATTGAATCGATTTAACAAACTTAAAGGTGATCCCAAAAACAAAGTGCTTTATTTCTGGCTTTTTACCAACAGAATAAAAGATCTTGTAGTGTAATGTGTCAAAGGAAAGAATACATAAAAGTTCCCGTAGTAATCAGGTATTAGTAGACAATGAGCTTTCCTAACATTTGTCTAGATAATTTTCAGATTATTTAAAACTATGTTGTGTTTCCTCAATTTACTGCACATTTTGCATTTTACGGCAGATGAAAATGAATGCTTGACCAACCGAAACAATTGCGACGCCCACGCAGAGTGTATCAACGACGAGGGATCGTACCAGTGTGTCTGTAACCCAGGATTTCAGGGAAACGGAGAAACGTGTGCACGGATAGGTAAAAAGGTGTAAGGCCAAAATATAATTATATTATTCCTTACATGATGCGAATATGTTTCTCACGCAGCGCAATGAACACAAACCATAATGTATTTTCTTTTGTGGCGTGGACAGGAAAAAATGCGTCAGTGAAGCTGTGAAATCCCAAACATCACGTCAGGAGTGTGTGTGTGTGTGTCACAAGACCTCTACGAGAGAGAATGATCACTTTGAAAAATGTTTCAAAGCGAGCGAGGACAAAGATAAGGGTNATATGTTGCTCATTCACCACTTTGCACCACCACGGATTACCACATAAAACCGTGGCCAAAACGTTGNAAGACAGATTCAGGTGCAGAGGTTGCCAGAATGGAGAAACATTTCCAATCTTCTTATCAGTTCTCCATACCTAAACTGATTGCTTTACATGGCTAAATTGCTCAGTCCATCCGTGAAAACACCGTTTGATCGGTAGACACGGTCAGGCGTTCCCAGCACTGCGGACCTAAGTGGAACTGTTATAATGGTAGATACAGGGTATTCTAGTTTCCCAAAAGATGCCGAAATCTCGAAGTGCAGCCGCAACATTGGCTAAATTTCTTCTCGGGTTAGCGTCATGCACATCTTTCTAAGCACAGGTATGTGCGTTAAGCTTCGTTGTGTTTTTGTTGTTTTCAGAACGTTTTGAGCTTTTGAAATTGACAGTCTTTTGTGTATCACTTTTGATCAGTTTTTATCTAGTAGAGGTACGGCGATACAGCAAATCAGTAAAAGTCAAAGAAAAATAGTCTTATTTCATTTGAACCACACAGGAATTCCAAATTTTCAAGACATCCTTCCGTTTTTTGAACGTGCTGAAAACACAAATTCAGCTGATTTACTCTTTCCGACTAAAAATCTTTTTTTCATTTAATTTTCTTGAAAAACAGGTGCTTGATTAATTAACGTTGTCAGGTCTGAAGTTTATGAAAAATTACACCGTGCTTTGTTCTGGCATTGCTATACTTTGCAGCGCCATCATGATAACAAAACCATAACCAATTCATAAGTGAGGTTTATTTCTATAGCGAGGCACCGGGCAATTGTCCCCCCAAAATTTTAAGTTTTTAAGTACAAGTTGTAATCATTTTATAATACAAAACTTGTTCCAACATTTTTCTCCCCGCCGAAGATGTCAGCTGGTTGCGGCGTGGATTACAGCATGCAGAAAAAAAACTTTTCCATGGATAATGTCCAGAAATATCGTTTCAATTCAATTATTTTGCCAGCGTAAATAGCTCGTTGGAGGCACCTCAATCAGGATGTCTCAACACACACGCATTAAATTCTCTCAGTAAGTGTTTCTAAAATTAAAACCATTAGCATATTTTCTCACTGACGATAACATACAAAAAATAATTTATTGTTCTTTGATAGCGTTGTGTGGCACCGATTACAATTTTCTGATTTGCTCGTGGAAATTTTCAACCTGTTTTGTACTTTTTCAGTCGATGAAGTAGTTACACAATCTAAATGCAGAAGAGAGTACTTGAGAATTGCAGAATTTCATCGCAAAAACCCGCTCGTCCAAGTGAGTGTGGTATGAATACATTCTTCAAATTTTTTATGTTAATTCGGTAACAAACCACCCGGCGTATTCCTTAGTTACTGCTTTTGGATTTTATATTTTCACCGTTGTTTCTTAACTTTTAAAGCGTTGTTAATGGATTCTCATACTTTATCGCAAATTGTGATATTTTATTTCAAATAGAATCGATCTTTAGCTGTTTTAAGTTGTTATATTTTGATGCAGGTCAGCTTCATCTCGAGCTAATAAGTGATCCTTTTATTTCATCTATTTTTTGTTTCTTTCAGGACGGTCCGCTCTACCCTGACTGTANGCCTGATGACTCATTCAACCCACGCCAGTGTAACGGCTTAACTAANGTTTGCTGGTGTGTTAACACCCAGACAGGTNTCGAGATCGAAGGAACCATCACCGGGCTTGGTGAAGGATTCAGTCTTGACTGCTCGGGTGCGTACTTAATCTTCAAATAAGGTGGAAAGAGCACGTTTATAATCTTTCTGTGCAGCGTGTTAAGCTAATTCTTGTCGATCTAACATTCTGGAGTCCTGGATATGACACTAAATGGCAACCATTGATTGAAATGCAGTTTNGGCTTTCCGCAGTTTGAAGTGAAATTAGAAAGTCTTTCGGACGTAATTTCTATCCCGTTTGTTCTGGCCTGGAGTATTGACTCTGAGCGTGACTCCAGCTTTGATCGTTTTTTTCAAGGGTTGACTGAGTTCTTCAGCCGTGCAAGGTAGTCAGTCTAGGCATTAGGGAATGGATAAGCAGGCATACTATACTGAATTTCGTAATTCTGGTCACCCCTACAGAGAAATTGAGTCCAACACAAGGGCCACACTTTTCCTTTGAACTCCACGTGTATTGCGAGGTGTGGTGTACTGGTTAATGGACGAGTCAGTAGCCCTTAACCTTGTCCAGTCTAGCTTTGAAGCTTTTTCCGAAGTAATCATTCTCTCTTGTAGACGTTTTGTCACACACACAACTTCTCTTAGATATTTGTCTGTGTTTTTTTCTGTATTGGAATTTTGATGTCGCGTGATCGTTTTGTCCGATCTGAATTTGTTTTTGTAAAAACTTGGAATGTCTGATTTTGGTTTAGAAAGCACCTTTGTTTGCAGCTACATCTAGTGAAGTTCAACACAGTCCCCCCGTTGCACCTGATCATACCGGGTCCACCTCAGCACAACCTCCAGATGGCCTGACTCAATGTCAGGCTGATAGATGGCGCGTCGAACAACAGAGAAATCGCAATCCTCGTCAGAGGGCGACTTATGAACCGCTGTGCACTCTTGCTGGTGCATATGAGCCAATCCAGCATGATCCGAATGGACAGTTCCTATGCGTTGACTTTAACGGGGAGATTGTATCACGACACAGCACGTTGCCAACTTGTGAGTAAAGATACGGCGTTTTTGCACGTGGTAGAAATTGTGAGATGTTTGTGAAGCATTGCAATTGCCATTAGCATTTTCAGTTCTTGTACAAAATCACAAGCAAGGAGAAAGAAACAATTAGATGTAAACAGTAGCTTTTTGCATATGGTTTTAAGAAAACCTGGCTTGCGTATAGTTGGGGCCAGTAAATATTTGTTTCAAAAAGATGAGTCTTCTATCGTATTGCCAGCTGACAAAATTTGCTGTCGTATTCTTATCTGCTAGTTAATGCTCCATAGTTTGCAAACCACAGATCGTTAGAAGCTGCCACTTAATGTCAACGGAACAGATCGCGCCTGTGCAACAGGTAGCGCTAAAACTAATCGTAAATAATGTGGTAGGAAATGAATAACAATGTTGCGATTGCGACAGAAAAGTTCAATTAGTGCCGCATTGTGAATATCCGCGCAGGTCTCACGCCATGCCAGTCTACCGCCTACTATGCTGAGACTGAGGACATATTTGCTGGAACAAGTAATTTCATTCCACAGTGCAGAGAAAACGGCGATTACGCAAGAATCCAGGTGATTTTTGGCTAAACGTTTTTTTGCTAAACATTGTAATATTTTCCGAAATCCGCGACTGAGGTTGCAAACCAATTCTTGTTTGCAGCTTTTCCTTATATCAAAATGCAATGAGAATTTTTATTTTTTTTTTTGCAAATGGGTTTTTCTTTATGTTAAAGTTTGATGAGCTTATNGTATTGTTTGCATGGCTGGTATTCTCTGAAAACAGATGAACCTGCAAACAAATATATGTTTGTGAACCTCAATCTCCTGCTTACCTCGTTAACTATAAAGCCCGTACAAAGACAGATTTAGCTTTGCACTCAATGGAAAATAAGAAAAATTGCTAATTCGGCGCTTTTTCACCTTTTTGTTCATGTTTATCAACAACGCGTATGGCATGTGTCTTCAATTACTTGGTTTACTGCTTACTAATAAGCTACACATCTGAATTATATAAGTAGACAGAACCGTTTTACACGCAAACGTTTATTTTTGTTCTCTCAGTGTGAGGCCACCACAGACACATGTTTCTGCGCCAATCGAAACGGGGAAGAAGTTGCGGGTAGCCGTGTTGCTACCAGCAGAGCTTCCACACTGGACTGCGACCGATGTGAGTAGATTTGGTTCGAGACATGTTAGGTTTAATTTTGCAAACAGTTAAAATATTATTTCTGCGAAAAATACATTCTTTAACCTTTGTCATTTCGCCAATACATGGCTGCTCATTTCTTCAAAGATCAGCCTTTGCACCTGTCGCAACAGCATGTCTTTTTATTTAATGACAAACAGTGATACTACAATCAACTGACTGTCACCTGTCTCATTAACTTTTGGTATGTTTTTCAATCAATACTTTCAACTTTTTTACCTTTAGGAAGGTTGACCTCAACCAATTTTAAGCTAACTATTATTCTTTTCTTTGCAGTGGATCCCACCTTTCAAGATTCTCAAGGCCCAGCAACAATTCTCGTGGCGCAAGGTACCTTTTAAAACGTATTGTTTTGGAAATAAAACTTCTTTTGCTGAAAAATCTTCAAACACCTGAATTGATATTACCAGTTTTGTGATGCAGCTCTTAGGAAGGACTAGGGTAGAAAACCCAACAGCAGTGTTCTTGTTGGTGTGGTCTCACAATACACTTTAAGAAAATAAAGTTTCAATATACACGTATGTACTGGTTTGGACTAGGGTTGCCAGATGCGTTTCGCAAAAATACCGGTCATTTTGTCAACAGCGCCAGATCTAAGCTGTGTCGTAATTCGTATGCGGCACAGGGAAAACAGAAAGACAATCAGTATTGCTAAGCTACAATTAATTTGTCTGTATTTTGGCTAACTTATTACATTTCGGGGTGTGTGTGACGTGACAATCGCACCAAGGATTGCGTCAACAGCAGCAAATAAACTTTTCTGAAAGATCTGTCCTGACAAGATTCACTACTAGAGTCATTATAATTTGAGAAATTTGGCGTTTATTTTTTTCAAAGTTGCGGCAAACTATTTATTTTCAAAATACCGGCTTCGGGCACTGATTGTTATCAAAATACCGGCCTCTGCTAAATTAACAGTGAAATACCGGCCAGGCTGGTGAAATACCGGCCATCTGGCAACCCTAGTTTGGACAACCTGACATCCTGAAANCCTTCCTCATAGCTTCCCCTTTCACATGTCAGGTCAAACTTCCACATGTTTTGAGCACGTTTTTTCACAGTCTTTATACAACCCACATCATTTTTCTAAACATGATACTACTAATAAAACTGCTTTCACGTATTTTAGCCAAAAAACAAGGGCACGAAGATGACGACATTTAAATAAGGAACAAATGTAATTTATGGTTATTTTCCATCAGTAACGTTTAGTCATCTTAAAACATCGAACTTAAAAAGTTCATCAAATAAGTATTAGCATTTGCACTGACAGCACGTATTTATTCTAATGCAGCTATGTCCAACCCCCGGGCCGCGTGAGGCCTATTCGAATGTTTTGTACGGCCCAGTAAGCTTTTCATGTTTGTGTATGCACAATAAATTGAGGACCACACTTTATTTTGATAATCTTAAATGCGACATTTTCGATGCAATGGCCTTTAGTGCCTGTTTATCATGAATTACGCAATGGCAGATTTCCACGTGTCCACTGAAACCTCGGTGCAAGATTGATTTTTAGTATTCAGATTTTTACTCATGTGTTCCTCTGCACCAAATTGACTTCTAACTACACTTGTTCCATAAGCACTAAACTTGCCTGTGGCATCACACTTCGGGGATGATTTAAAAGTACCATGAGGTCATTATCATTGCAGTTTGTATTCAAATGCTTTCAGTAGGTTTGAATTAAATTTTGGTTTACTAAAATGCAAGTAAGTCGTTCAATGTGGGGCCCTCACAAAGATAACGTCACAACTGATGGCCTAGCAAGGCATTTCGCTTGGACATAGCTGTTTTAATGTAGGTTATTTCTTATAGGCAACTAC
>JGI24159J19872_10000929_pt1 | contig 29985 bp, 22 predicted proteins | sample Ectturendosymbi4_FD_19872 | JGI IMG/M metagenome (IMG submission 19872)
ATTTCCTCAGTTCATAATGGAACACATGGAGTAGCATAAAATGTGGCATAAAAGTTTGTGGAATAGGTTACAGTTGCAATTTGGTGAATTGCAGTAACCTACCTACTGTTCATAGATTACTACTTACAAAGTGCTGTGAATCCTCATATTTGACACTCTGTTGTATTGTACTGCAGTGAACAGACTAGTTAATGATCGTGACTGAAATCAACAGTGGCTTTGCAATGTAAAGACTAACTCCCATTTCCTGCCCTGCAGAAGCTATTCAAATTCTATTAGTCACTTGAAGACTGCAATTACGATGCGACGCGGTTTTCATGACCTCATCGCCCAGCAGTTCTCCACGATTTTCTCTGCTGGCTGTTATTTTTTTCGGACTACACTAAATAAAATCACATCTCAGCGATTCCAACAACACCTACAAAAAGCACCTTTGTGTGGTGGTATCGGCTTTCACCTTTTCATTTTCACCTATTCCTCAGCTTTCGCAATACCATAGGCCAGCGTTTCCCAAACTTTTTCTGATCGCGTACCATTTGTGGGCCCTATATTTTCACGGCGTACCACCTTGTTCCAGGAAAACTCATTCTACCCAATATCAGTCGATCAAAAGTTTGGCAAACCGGACTTGACACAAATGCGGCGTGAACAAAATGGCTGTGAGAAATTATAATGGCCATTTTTCGAAACTAATAAGGGAAGTAGGCTACGCAAAAATGCAGGAATTTATTAACACAACGCGATAAGGAAAAACAAAATGTTTTCTTTTTGTGTAGAAGAACAGAAGGGTCTCGCGTACCACCTTGAAGGCCTTCGCGTACCACTAGTGGTATGCGTACCACAGTTTGGGAACCACTGCCATAGGCCAAGCGCACGAAACAAATCTTGGAGTCCTTGCAGTGTAAAAACGACCCAATATCGAGTTCGCAAGTGCATTCACGAAGGTAAGCCAAGGGCGACGAATCGCTCACGCGTCAATCCGATAACAGTGCAGTGTAAAGTGGGTAACCATTGTTGCCACTCTGTTGTTACGGAAAAGTACTAGATTTCATGATAAAAAAAACTAGATGCTCAAAAAAACACTAGATCACAAAATCAAACTTACACACAGTGAAAATGCCCAGAAAATGCGTTTCAACGCCAACCATAGACATTGTGCGAGTCATTTGTAAACCAGAAGCAAAGAAAACGGGAGATAGCAGCAACGCCTGTGTTTGTTTGTACAGGTCACAGAAACTTTCAACAGTTGACCAAGTGACTTCGCAGTGGTCGCAGCTCAAAACATTATATTGACTTGTGTAATTTTAGATTTAATTAGGTAGAATTTTTAGCTACAATTACAATTGCACTAAATCAAACGGTCTCAATTAATGTCACAATTACACAAAATTGTGCATTTAATTAAATTCAGCTCACTCATAAAAAAACACTAGATGCCTATAAAAAACACTAGAACACTAGATGAAATGAAAAAACACTAGGTCTGGTGAAAAAACACTAGGGGTGGCACCACTGTGGGTAACTGGCAGTTCAGTTCTAACACGAGAACGAAAAAATGGAACAGCAGTAGCTTATTATGACGAAAGAATAGCGTTGTTTATGCTTTTCGATATGCTGCAGAGGCTGGGTAAAACGTGAAAGACAGCACATAAATCGTGAGGTTTAACAAAGTGTAAGGCATTGTTTAGTTTGTTGAGTATTGTTTGATATCTGTTTCTACTTCGATAGGCATCCAAAAGGGGCGCCACAGACGTTTGGGGGGAGGGGCAGTTGCCCCAAACTGTTTTCCCCTGGATCCGCCACTGATTTGTTTTGGGTCATAACCGCAGAGTTAAGAATTTACACTTTTTGGCACTACTCGTGGTATCATCAATATGCGAGTGCGCTACTGTGGACCTTGAAGAGAAAGCAACGTCAAAATCCCCGGTAATTGAGCAGAAACGGGACGGTAAGGTGGTGAGTGCATCATTAGTTCTTGTTGATTGGGGTTGGTTGAGAAATACAGACTTATATTGATTACGATAAGGACTGGCTTGCCTATATCATGGCAAACTTGGTAAAACTATCCATGAAAAACCTCGAAGTCAATAATTTTTCCATAGCCTACAGATGATTGCAGGGGCAAATCCAGCCCGTAAAGTTGTGGGGTGGCGGTGATTGCAGTAAAAATTGATAGACAAGTCTCAAGAACAGCTTCGCTACTGTAAGAAAGATGAAGTTTACATTATAACACTGCTGTGACAAAACAATGAGCGGCAAAATGGCCTTATGTCGCGAATGTTGTTTTCCGAAGTGTACAACATTATGGTGAATAAAATTACTTTCGTAGGTATTAGGGAATTCGATCGCTCCCCCCTGGATCGACACAGTAAAATTAGATGATTGATACAGTGAAATTAGAAACGTTGTTGTCAATCAGATAAGACAGCAAACATACGAAAATTCTGTGGTAAAGGTGAGAGGCCACTAGAAAAAATTTTTGCATTGGTGATGTTATTGGTACTAAAAACAGTGGAGGCTTTGTCTCCCATGCCCCCATTGACCGTACGTAGCCTACGGCACGTGTGAGCAATTTGCAGCCCCTCATTACAACAATTTTGGTACTACCAACAGTTGAAAACAAATTGATAGAAAGTGGTACTGATGAAGTACGTATAGCAACAAGTTACAGTGCAAACATGACGAAACCAAAATTTTCTGAATGCAATGCTTTAAAAAATTACAACGGGCGATTGGATAATTATAAAATGCAGTAAGTTTGTCCAGCTGTTCATAGGTGTTCGAGAATGCGGCATGTCAAGCATTAGCATGAGTTCGAGCAAGACTGCTGCTAGCACCTGCCTGCAGGCTGCAACCGCAGTGTTTTTTCCTAATGGTAAGTGTCAGAGATGAACATGAATTTGGATTTAAATCCAGCCGCATTTTATTCCTTTGACGACGTTGTGAGCCAAAGGTAGAGCATAAGTCATTTTGAATTAGTTTCAAAGTTAATTTTTTGTCTTTGAATGTTTGAGTTGAGTTACATAGCTTAAGTACAGCGATATAATTTTGGATTTAAACAAGATTTGGAATATATAACTGTCAGTTTTCGGATTTACATTTGGATATGATTTTCAAATAAAATTGTTGGATCGGATTTGGTTTTGCAAAACATAAATCCGTTCATCTCGGGTTAGTGGCGCTAGCAGCTTGCAGCAGTTGATGGGATGTGCCGTGGTAACGATGGACGCTTGGTACTTCGCGCTTGTGTCGTAAGCAGCACGCTGCCAAACTGGCGCAGCGAAACAACTTGTACTTTGTCAAAGAATTGCTATACTGCAGTTGGATTCACTGTGTGCTTCATCGTGCGCTTCCTTTATTAGGTTGAATAATTTTTTGAGACTTAATTTTTTGAGTTGTCTGATTTTTCATTTAAGGTTGTTAATAATCAGTAAAGTGGCAGGGCATGGCCTATGCTGGGCTCAGTCACTGAGGGCTGAGTGAGTCAGTTCAAAATGGCTCTGAAGTCTCAAGTAGAGAAAGAGGAAATTGTCACCCATCGCAGAAGAGATGAGTGTTGTATGTGCTTGGTTTAATGTTGATTTTTATTTGCTTCACAGAATTACAGTAAGTATAAAAATAAAAAAATCATAAGATAATTGATACAGTCGTTACCAAATGATGTCAGGGGGAATGCTACCAGCATTTTGGCCTGTGTGCAAACCTGACCTGACACAGTCATGCCTATCCCATGGATCATACCCAGCCTGCTCACCAGTATTATGACTGCCTGCTACTTCTTTGTCCCTCTTTCATTTTATTTAATGTAAACTCACTGGATATTACATTCCAGTTTCTTTTCTGTAAGCTTTGCTAACCGACCTTGAAGTGTTATTTCGTTTGACCAATTGTTTGCAAATTGTGCGTTGTTTTCTATTTGTTCTACACTTGTTTTTTGTGGCTGCAGCCCATGATGAAGCTGCTGTGTTCTAATTTGGTCAGTTTTCCTTTTAGCTTCTGAAGCAGTTACACAAGAAAAGTTGCATGAGTTCAGTTCAGTTCTGTACAGTTTATTTAGGAAAATCACAAATATAAAACAAAATAAAACGGATATGTAAAAAAAACAATTACACACCATTGAGCATACAAGCAGAATAACTGATAGGTTTCCAAGTTATAACAAGATTAAATCGTTATATTGCTTTTTATCAAGCCTGGGCCACTCACAGAACAATACTAGCATCCCAATCAATGGCACTTAAGCTTATCCCAAATGAACCACCGAAATATAATGAACCATTGAATGAGAAAATGCAACAAGGAAGGTATGCCAAAGCATGATTGCCAAATTAAAATGCAAATATTGAAAGACAAGTTGAAAAAACATGAAGGTAATTATACAGTAATGTTGTTGACAAATAGCATAACAGTTCAGTTGCTGAACATAAAATAAAGCTCTAATTTGTGTCTGAAACGTATAGTGAGAAGTCATAATGAAAATTGCACTTTATATGGCTGACCACTGCAATTTTGTGTCTTGAACCAGAGTAATAGAACTGGGAACTTGAGGGCAGTCACATATAGTTATGATTATATGAAAAGTACATATGCCTGCTATGTATTCTAGGCTTAAGGCTTAAATACGTATGCTTTATTGTTTGATGAATCTGGGCCATGACATGTGGATTACCATTAGGTCCTGCACTGTGCTTGTATTTTTGCTAGAACTAGTGTTTGCCCATTCTGGCTGCAGTCAGCTTGCATTTACTTTTGTCTTTGGTAACTGTCAAAGAACAAGTAACTTGTGAATACCTTCCTATTTTCATGCCAACTTTTGTGTGATTTGTTAATGTTTTTAATTTATAGTTTTCATAGCCTGACTACAAAATTCCATTTGGATAACATAATTTCAATTGTTTAAAATTTCAGATATCTTAACTAATCTACATGTCAGATAAACTCTCTAATTCAAAGTCAACTATAGACTGTTTATACAGTAGTAAGGATAATTGTTTGACAAATGTTACCAAAAAGGTTTTTCAGGTGATTTTTAAACTGAATATCCTTTTGCAACATGCACTGTACTTTGGAAAAAATATGTGCATATCCTAAGAGGAAAAGCAGTGATTTCTGAGGTATCTCACCGTATAGAACTCTAGCTGCAGCAAAAAATGAGAGTCAGTGACAACTCACATGCTGAAGGTTTTTCTTCCACTAATCACTTAGAAACCACCATTTAAATCACAACATAGAAAACATGTCAAATACTTAAACAGGAGACTAGAATGGTGGCAACATGACAAGCTACAATAACTGATTCCTGAATATGAAGCTGTTGATTTCATGTTTATCCATGTTTAACTGTCAGTTTTAGATATTATCCATTAATCTGCATTTAATGCTTTTGTTAGACTTCCCAAAGTGTGAGAGAGATGCAAGATATTGTAAAATTAATCATTAAATGTGGCAATGTTGAATGTGTCATAAATGGTAAGAAGTGCAAATGAATCAATGTAATGCAGTTGTATGGAAGTTAAACTAGCTTATTTTTGAGAAACTCTAAAGAGGGTAAGTACTAAGTCATATGCCAATAAAGTTTTTATACAGATATAAGCAGTGGCGTAGCCAGCCCAAGAATTTGGGAGGTCCAAAATGTTTTATTTTAGGCTAATAACACTATTTTGTTTGAAAAAATGCTTCTCAAAGCACAAAATGACTATATGTTATAAATATTTTGGGGGGGCATGGCTCCTTTGGCCACCCTGGCTATGCCTATGGATATAAGGAGAAGGAAAATGTGCAGGATTTTGATGTCAATTTGATTAGTTTCTTCACAAAGTAATATGTTGACCAAGGACTCTTGGTCCATGGAGCCATTGTTATGGAAACCAGCTTACTTTAAAACACTTGCCAAACTTTTCTGTGGAAAATCTTTGACCATCAACACCCACATTAGATAAATTTTCACTTTAAATTGGGTTGTTTTATTTATAAAAATGGTCAGTATGGTTTTGTTTGCTGAGCTTAATGATGGAGGTCTTGGTTTAGGATTTTTCTTACATGAGAAAAATTTCAATCACATGCATTGCTTCATTTTTGACCTGCTGCTTCGTATTGTTGCTACAAACTTGATGCAAAAGCATGACTGTATTGCATTTAAGTAGGCAGAAATTGTCTGAACCTGCCCAATGTGCTTTTCTTGCACTGAAGTTTCCTTTTTCATTTCCCCTTAATATTCTTATTAAGGTTTTATTTGAAAAATATAATTTGTTTTTGTCTTCAAAGACCTGGAGAATGCTTGGCCGCTGTGGTATGCTTGTATTTAATTTCTCTGTGAATTTCTGTATAGCTTTTACACTTAACTTGACTTGAAGATGTGGCAGAAATGACACTATGCCAGCAAAAGCCTTTTGGAAATATCTCAGGATATGGAATATTGCAAAGATTCTGAGCATTCATCTCCATATTGCATTATTAAATCTGTTTTATTTTCCTGCTCTTGGCAATTCCGAAGTCACTCCTTATCGTTTCTTTGTAAGTGAAAATGCGACAGTTGGTGCAGAAGTTGGAAGACTCAGTGAAAATTCAAGTGACAAGTTTGTGGTACTTGGTGATGCAAGTGCTCCCTTTGAAAATTTTTTTGATGTAAATGTCCTGCAATCATCTGGCATTATTGTCACAAAGCGAAAGTTGGACCATGAGCTATTCCCCAGTTTTGATGCATCAATATTCAACTTGAGCAGCAATAAAGTATTTAAGGTAAAATGTTTGCTGCATCGCTGTTTTATTATGCAAATTTGTAGTTAAATGTTAACTATTTAAAATTTTGGGAACCGTTGTGCATTAAGGTCACAGCTTGCTCTATGCACATGTGGACTTATTTTTGTCTGCTTGCAGGTGGAGGTCTTGGTAACAGATGTCAATGATAATGCACCACAATTCCTCCATTCTGTCTTAAAAATTAACATATCAGAGGCAACGCAAAAAGGATCAAAGTTCAGTTTAGGTTCCGCCATGGACCATGACTCTGGTCAGTTTAGTGTTCAGGGCTATAAAATTACAAGTGGTGATGCAAACCAAAGCTTTTCAATCAACAACCGAACGGTTGGAGAAGAAATTTTTGCTGACTTGGTTGTTGAAAAAGACTTGGATCGTGAAGAGCAACCAACTTTCGAACTTATAGTAGAAGCTTTTGACGGTGGTCAGCCAATCAAAAGTGGCACAGTTCTGGTCAAAGTTTGCATATTGGATGTTAACGACAATCCTCCTACATTTGATTTAAGTAGATACACTGTTGTGGTTCCGGAAGATTTGATTCCTGGCCAAGATATTCTGACTTTAAATGCAACCGACAAAGACCTTGGTGGGAACAGTAAAATTTCGTATCGTATTGATCGCGACAAAAGTGACCCCGACTTTTATTTTATGGTAAATGCAGATAATGGAAGAATATATTTGAATAAGACATTGGATTATGAACATGCAGTTCAGCACAAAATAGTTGTAGATGCAGTCGATGGAGGTAGTGAGCCTCTTGTTGGATCAACCGTTGTGATCGTTGATGTTCAAGATGTGAATGACAACAAGCCTACTATCAATATTATTTTTCTGGACGGCGGCGAAGCCCAGGTGCGTAATATATGCAAATTGTGTTGTTGCGCATAATGCTAGAAAGATGAAAATTTGATATAGTACCACGAACGTTGACGTACTTTCGCGGAGAATGACTTAACATCGACGTAGATACAGGTGCCTGGTGATCGCGTTATATTTTGCAATCACGGTCGCGCAAGTACATTCTAAACGTGATTCTGACAAACATGGAATACGGTCTGTTGATCCTCCATCGTTTTCTTCAAATAACCACTAATCTCCGAAACTTTGCAAATTTATGTTTCTACTTTTTCAAGCTTACCGTGTGGGTAGTTGAAGATGGTTCGTGGACACTGGTTACTTATTATGCCCCAGTAAAAACTCTCTTCGCTGCAATTGGTGAACAGAATGTGTAGAACATTACGCCGCTTAAAACAAATATAGCCTAAATTGCAGAGGATGCTCTAGTTTGCAATAAACAAATTAAGCAAACATGATTCGTTGGAGTAATGAATTAAGTGAAACTTCAATCCCAAATTTTTAAATATTAGGTGCGTGCATGCTTGCAGATACTTTACATCCTCGTTTCTTCTTGGCAATCACACGCAATCTTTCCAAACGAAACGTGTGGCGAGCAGAACTTTTGAGTAACATTGCGCACCTGAAACTCTTTTCCAGTTTATTCACAAAACATGACAAATATAAATTTGTGAAAAGGGTTGCTCCAGCATCGAGAGGTGTACTACTTTTGCCGATTTTTAAGTTGTAACTATTTTTTACCGTACATAAAACTGAAGTGCAGTTTCGCAAACCCTTTGCTGTATTTTTTGCAAAAAGTGTTCTTGACACGTATCCTTACCAATACAAAAAAATTCTTTAGAATAGGTAGGTAACGTGAGATTTTGCACACATGCTACTGTACTTTCTTTTATGTCGCTGCAAACTGTCTTAGCATGAAGTTTCTGCAGGTATCTGAAGCGGCTGAACCCGGGGATTATATTGCTCGCGTTTCTGTCAACGATCCTGATTTAGGTGAAATTTCACAAGTGGATCTAACACTTTCTGGTGGGAATGGAAGGTAATTTCAAATGTAGTTCATCTTTGCCGCTGGTGCAGATTTCTTGCTTGTTGAGAGCGAAGTGATATCATTACTTGGGGTTTTGAAGGGTGCTTAAGGCAAAATGCTCGTAGAAAATTGCCGCAACCATTTTGCTTTCGAGCAGTTCCAGTGAAAAAAAATTTTCAAATCATCTGCTGCTTCACAGATTCGGTCTTCAGACTGAGAGCAATATCATCTACCTCGTCTGTGTGAAAAGCTCGTTGGACAGGGAAACGCAAGCGACCTATCATATAACGCTGAATGCAACCGATTTTGGCAGGTACCATATATTGCTGGCACTCGCGCAAAATTGCATGAAATCATTTGCTGCGTAAACAGCGTTGACCGAATGAACAACATTAGTGTTGATAAAAAACTTTCTTGCTTGTCATAGTTGGCCACACGGTTGTACAAGTGTGTAGGATGAGTGAGATCTGCTTTTACTTCGCAGTCCTCCGCAGTCAGCACACATTTCATTCACGCTGACTGTCAAAGACGTCAACGACAATCCTCCGAAATTTAATAAAAGGCTGTATGAATTTGACCTCTCGGAACAAGCATTTCCAGGTTCGATGTGCAAAATGTGATTGCTGTGAACTTTAGCAGAGTTTGTTTTATTTCAGTCAGTGATAACGCTGTTCGTGTGGTGTTCAGCCGCAGCAATGTCTCCTGTTGGTGTGTAATAATTTTCTCAGTAATGTGCAAACGGATTAGTGGTGAGGTCGAGTTGAAAGATGTTTTAACTATACACCTTTATCTACGTGACTTGGGTGAATGGTCCAGTTCTACCATCATCTCTTTTCCAGAAGTGTGTGAACTGATGTTGATTGAACTTACTACAAATTATGAATTTGCTCTGGCAGGCACATATCTTACACAACTGGAAGCTTTGGATCCAGACGAAGGGGTCAACGCAGAAATCACATATCGTTTGGAAACAACGCCTCAAAGCACCTGGTTTGACATCAACGAGAACTCCGGGCTCATTACAACTGCGTAAGTTGTAGACGTGCTGGAGTTGGATTTTGTGTGTGGTACAGGCCGGCGAGTACAGCAACATCTTCCATATGAGTGTAAAAGTCAATATCTGTCTGAAACTCGTGCGTGCGTGAGAAACGGAATGTCGGATGTGCAGTTCGTAATGACTTGAGTAAAACCTTTCAAGCTGAAAACAGGTTTGCTGCAGCCTGCATTGGTAAATTTCTTATTATTTTGCAGAAAGTTTTGGATATGACCAGTTTAGTGACAGTGTAAATCGGCAGGAGTATTTAGTTAAGTTCACAGTCAGTCGTCAGCTTTTGGTTTGAGTCTACTTGTGCTATTACGTTGGATAATGTCCAGTGACCCCATGCTTTTCTTCTTGATATGAGTGGCATTTTTTCTATTTTTAAAGAAAAAAAACAAAAAGCTTACAAAAAGCAAAAAAGAAAGTTTAGTGCATTTGGTTCAAATCAACAATTCATATTTAGTCTTTAACTGTTTTTTTGCCGTGCTTCTGCTGGCTGATAAGAAAATGTCGAGCTGATAAATTTCGAAATGACCGATGCGAGTACGAAGGTCGCGTGACTAGGAATATTTCTATCGTTTTTTTAATAGAGTTTAAGGCATGGTTTTCGATCTGGGTCGTTTCACATACTTCGTGCACGACAGTGCACCGGATAAATGTTTTGTCTGTCACAAGCGGATGTGTTTGCGTGCATAAGTTTTCTCAGTGACAAACACGCGTAATCCTGATGCATAATACAATGTGCCGGGAACTTGGATTTCATCTATGTGGTCTTTTATCCACACAAAGATATATTTGTTTGTTAATACGTAGAAGCTGGTGATGCTCCTATAACAGATTTAAGCTTCCTAGTATTTAAAATGCAAACTCAGTTTTCCTGTAAATCATCTCATTCGTTTTATCGATAGCTGGAGGCCACCATCCAGCGTCCATCACCGCTCCCTAACAGTTGATCCGGTGTGCGGATCGTTTGATTAAAATAGTTTTGATGCTCGGTTATGAAATCACTGTCAGAAGCCGCAAGGCAAAGTTTTTACAAGTTGCATTCATAGCGACTGCTGCGACAAGCAGATGAGGGTTCGCAAATTAACATTGACCAAAACAGAAAGTACACTGATTTTGCATGCAGCTCCAATTTACAAACTGAACACGATATGCTGCGAAATCACAGAGTGTGGCAGAACAAGTATTTTGTCGGCATGTTGCGATTGGGATTGTAGCGGTGCTCAATTTTTGCCCCTGCATGTATTTCGGTCTTTTCGTCTATCGTTATCGAAGACTTGCCAAACTTGGATGAGAGACTGTTGTCGACATCGTCCTACCTTAGTTGTTGGCGTGCAAATGTTATTTTGCCAAATCTTTGTATACGTTCAATGAATTGGGAACCGTTCGTGTATAACTTACTAGACCTACGAATATTATAGACTAGCTGAGCGCTAACGAAAAGAAATGTTCGGTCGAAACTTCATGAAATATTAATGAGTTGTGCTCAGCAATTTCACCTTATTATCTATGTTGAAATATTTTGTGTACTAGTGCGATTTCGTGTGATGTCACATCCGAAGGCTGGTCGTTGCTGCTGTCAAGAATGACGTTAGAAAATGTGCGCTGCCCAGGATTTTCTGGGATGGAATATTTACTGCGCAGGTTTTGGTTACATTTGTCCTTCTTGCGCGATCACCAGTTGCCGCTTGCATGTTCGCATGCTTTTGCGGCTTTTTGGTTAAGTCTTGCAGATAGCCGTCACGTCCAAGAACTTTTATAGTTCGACTAAATTGTCTATGAGCCGCCACTTCACGCAGGTTTAAGTTTTGTTTCGCAAACGCATACATTTGCAAGTTAATTTATTACTGTAACTTGACAGTTAAGTTTATTATTTTTCACTGACTCCAGTGATGTACTACTATATATTTGTGGCCTTGCCACGTTGTGAAATCATCTCTAAACGTCATAAAACGATTTTCGTGCGGTTTGTGCACCAGACAAAACCTGGATTACGACATCAGTTCGCAAGTGCATCTCGTAGTGGTCGCCACCGACAAAGGATCGCCGCCAATGAAGTCCAACACAACTGTTCTGGTTCGAATCAGTAAAGTCTTCGACAGCGCCCCAGTGTTCGATGAGCCTGCGGTGTCAATAACCGTTCCGGAAAATATAGCGGTTGACGACTGCTTCTTGCAAGTAAGAACAATGGACGTTCACTCTCATCTATGGTTGTTATATCATGCTTATGTGACCGCTCTGTCGTTACTGGAAAATGATATTCAGGAAGAGTTATTATATACAAGCGAATTTACGCAACGAATGGACACTTGATCAGTTTGCAGGGAGATGAAAATCGCGTGCTTGTGTTTAAAGAGCCATCAATCGCGTGATGTAGGTTATCAGGCTGTTATATCAACTGTTAACTGTTTTCAAACCAGTACGTTGCATGGAATCACGAAGAGAAAATGCCTGAAATCACGCACAAGAAACGCATAAACTACAAAAGCGCTTATGTATCTACTACACTGGTGCTGCCATGGGCGTCGCAAGGGGGGCGGGGGGCCTTGCCTCCCTGGATTTTGAGCAAAAAAAGGTTGTTTTCTTCGTTTTGAGTGGGAAAAAACGAGTTTAACCACTTTTGCCCCCCCTGAAAAAAATCCTTCCGACGCCCAGGGCTGCTGCTATACTCAGGTGTAGTACAAGGCTGGGCGTTGGCCGTGAGCATCAAGCGTTCGGCAAGTTGGTTTCTTTTCGCTGAGACATTTCGGTCATTTGTCCGAAAAAGCTTTTGTATGACTGAAAAAAGCATTGACCAAATTGACTTAATTTTTTTCGGTCATTTCATAGAAACTCGGTCACTGACCGAAAAAATCCAGTTGGGAAGGAGCGTTGCAGTAATGCAGAAAAGTAGGATTTTTTGTTGCCCAATGTTATTTTTTTAACATAGCGACAATGCTTGCATACCAACTTGCTTTCTGAACTCTGTTTCTTGGTTTAACAGTTTTTGAATGTAATAAAAACACAACTGTTCATTTGTGTTGCCATAAATTAAGTGTAACATTTGCGGTTTGGAATGGTTCTTATATGTCTAATTTAAGCCTTTTTCGTCGCAAAGTTTTGCACTTCGTTTCTTGTTCACGATGGTTGCTATTTTAGCAAATGAACGCCCAAGCAACCATGAGGATGAAATCGACTTCCGTGTTCATGGAATAGCAATTGTTGGTTACGCTCAATGGTACCCCCCTAAAGTCTATTTACATTTTTTGACATAGTCAATGCAGAAGTTCGATCCTTAGTTCTGTTGGAGGCTGCTGATCGATCTTACGAACCACCGCTGACATTTCTAACGCACGATAACGGTTTCGTCTCACGTTCTCGATGTTTGTTGACCAACGCACGACTGAGTGGAACTTGTGTGGTGCCGCCAGCAGTGACTGCATCACAGTGGTTATACTGTGGTTCATCACACTGCATCACAGTGGTTATACCCGTTGAGTGTCTATTGAGAATGGAAAATTGGAGAACGTTTAACGTAACCTTGATGCGGCGGTCTTGTGTTGTCCTCCAATTAAGTTTCAAATAAGTGACGTTATTTGCGTCCGAACACGTGTGGGAGGAAAATCAGTGAATCTGTTCATGCCGGCCTCGCTGTGTGTTGTGGCACTGTTCACGTAATCCCGCGGATTTGAAATGTTTTAACTGGCCGACCTGTACAACACAATTTGTCTTCATCTGGTGAATCCAAACGACGACGTGGCGATTGAAACGCTCGTCGCTTCTAAGGGAGTGGGAGGTTGTTGGTGTACGTAACACTGGAAGGTAAGACACCGTCAAGCTGTTCAAATCTCTCAGAACGTTTTCTGTCGTCGAGCGACATCGAACAAAATGGTCATTGATAAACCTCAGAGCCGGGTATTCTGTCTCATGCTCTTCTCACTTTTACCACCATGGAGGACAACGACAGCTGTTCACTTAAAGAGCACAAACGCTGGCTGAAAGATCTTCACGGTCAAATAACGTGGAAGTTAAAAAAGTAATTTGTCGCCTAACGCCCACAAATGGTACTCAATTGGCTGATACGACGTGATGCTATTTTTGCGGTTTGAAATTTTTGTTGTTGCGCCATAATTTGCCAGGAAAAATTTAGCGTTGTTGTGCTGAGATGTTATTTCGTACGACTTATGGTTTCAGATCTTGCATCTCTTTTAGCTTTCTTGTGAGCAGGCAGTTTTGCTTTCCACTGCATTCACTCCTAATCCAATTTGGTCGATTTGAGACACAGCTGGATCTGTTGGTTGAGATTTTGATTAAAAAAATTTACGCGTTTTATCAGAAGTACTGGAATGAATTGCAATATGCTGAAAGCTAAATATCCTTTGAGAACAAATTCGCGGAGGGCCGGCAAATTAAAATAGTGGTGGGATTCTGCAACAACAGATATTGACGATGTAAAACTCGCAGTCCTAAAATTTGTTTGTCTAAACTGAGTATGAGTGAAGTTACATCCATTCATATCAAGCACAGCATGGACATACTGGCCTGGTGTCTTACCAGTTGTCTAAACTGGTATTTGTAGCTGTGTTAGTTGTGATTCTTCGTGGTATCATTGGCCAGTTTTTCCAAAACAACATTTGGCATAAGATACGGAAAAATGAGCTAATTTGGCAAAATGCACCGTCCATTAATAATCTCATTGTGGATCATTATCAAATATTTTTCGAAGTAGAATCGAGTAATTTACTCTGGCGAGACAGCAGAACAAATTTCGCTACAGGTGACGGTCACACACTGAAACATGACTTTTGCTCGCACAGGAGTTGGAACATTCGCCTTGTGATTTCGTTCTTGACCAACAGTGCCACAACATTAAGCGTGTGATTTATGAATCCGTTAAACAAGCAAGATTGCGGTCCATGTTAAGCACACCAATTTCTTTTCTGGTCTGTTTGTTCTCAAACAAACTTACGCGAACAAATCCTTATCTCTCACTGAGCGCGGGCTTGTGGAAGCGGACAGCAAAATAATGCAAAAGTGTGTTTCTTGGGCATTCCACTACCCTGATCTTTCCCGATTCTGCCACAGCTGCTACTATAATCTGCGAGCCAACGGTACTCAGCAGAAACAGTTATTGTGCGTGGTACGTACGTCCATAACGTCCCAATGCAAAAAACATCTGTAAGTGAAACGTGTGGTATGGTCTGTCTAACTCATCTCTATGTCACTCAAATGCACTGACCAGTCAAGAGCTTAGCTGCTGTTAAAATTGTGACCCTGGGAGGTGGTTTGGTGCGTCGTTGTTGTAGGTGTGTTCTTTAATAAGCAGTTATTCGCGCTTGTAACTGTGAAGCGTTTGGAACCCCTGACTGTTCCCTTAAAGTTATTTGTGAGGGGTGCGTGGGAAGCAAGGTTTGAGCAGTAAGTCAAACCTAATAGCATAGAAGCGTGTAGAAATTCTCTGCAGCGGTTGTTTACCGTATATTTCTGCAGCTTGAAGTAGACATTGAATGGAATTGAGAAATATCTGATTAGCAAACTGTGCAATGCGTTGTACTTCGTGAGCACCTTACACTTTACTAGGCGAGACGTTGGTGGCAAACTAGTGTTTCTCCCATAATTCGTGGTTGCTTCGACGTCTTCCGCAAGACAAAATAGATCGATTTATTTGCTCTTGTTTGGGCCCGAGTGCTCAGCTGCCAACACTGCGCCGAGAATATTGACGTTCAGTAATGGTCCTGCTTTTCCATCAAATGCGCTTTTATGTAATATTAAGTATATCGCGATTTCGATTGCGTGGTTCTGCTTGGCGGGAGTGGTTCGCAGATATTAATTTGTTCAAATGTGAAACCTCTCGAAAGCACGTACTTCGAGTCGAGTCAAATGCTTTGAAAAATTGCTTTGACCGTGTCTGTTAGTCCTGCGAGTCATGTGTACTCGTGGTTGGCGAAAGTGAAGCGGTACCACGGCCTGACGTATAATCTTCCAGGACCTTCAAAGCAGTGAACTTACGTGCTCTCTATTGTTTTGACGACACTCAGCTTGCGTTGATGCGGCGGCGTCAAGTTCTCGTTCATGTGACACACAGCACCCACTGCCTCAGAATTACAATTTGTCGCTGTGTCCAAGTACTCATTTCCTGGTGAAAGCAAGTACCGCGCATCATTTATCGAAAGTCTGACAAGCGTGCATGTGACCCCTCGACCGGTTAACCTGGAGGCCATCGAGCTTGAATGCCTGAGTTAGCAGCGCAACCGATTACACGCCGAGCGAAACGACTGCGTTGTGCTTCGAAAACAGATATTTAGCGATCGTGTCCTCAACAAAGCGAGTGGCTGAATGTGCACAATCTCAAGTCTGGAATTTGCAAATAACCGTAGGCCTCTAGCGCTTCAAACACGCTCGGTGCTTCGCCTCCAGCGAAGGTGATTGCAGACAAATGTGAAATGGATTCTGAATTGTCGATAATAACATGATTATTGTGGTCTACAGTATTGGCTAAAGCTTACCCACGTAATACTTGACGCATCAGGAAGTCATTTATAAAACGCTTTGCCACTTTGGACGTCTTGGATTAAAAGAATTTTAACTTCAGAGAGTATTCAAGAACCGTAACTAGTCTCCGCACAGGTGAAGTGCTTGAAGCCATCAGCAAGCTTTTAACAGGAAATCGATTTCACATAACGCTACGCATCTTCGAATCTACAATCTTATTCTAATAGAATATGAAAGTACTCGTCATATATGATATTCACCAAACAGTATTCATCATATGATTATGGAAGGTAACAACATTTCGCACATTTCCAATTTTGAAACAATTTAAGCAGCTCAGAAAAAAATTGACGTAAGCATCGGTCGGCTGTTTGCACTGCGGAGATGATTACATCGTGGAGATGTACAGGAACGCGCGCATGCAGACAATTCCCAGTGTCCTGACGGACCTTGCTTCAAACGATTTGTCAGAACGTGATTGTCCCATGCGGGTCTCGCTCTCCTTTCCTGAGACAAGCCGCGTCTGCTCATGCTGCGAGACTTCCCGCCCAGCACTCACACCGCGCTCCGCAGCGCACACCATTCCGCGTTGTTCGACTGTACGTTGCCAGAACGGCGGGAGGCATGCCCAGCGAGGATAAGTTTACGGACTGTCAGCCGAGTGCTGTGTTTGAAGTTATTTTTTACTGCGTTCCATAAACGGTTTGCGTGAAATCGATCTCCGGATACTGCGCCGCTCTTCCGCGGCAGCCTGTCGCCCTGTACAGATCTCGGTGCACTCTTGGTAGCACCATGCTGCGTGTCTTGTAAGCGAGGGTTTGATTTGTGATTACGTAATGAAACGTGCAGTAATGCTGTCGTCATTTGCTTCGCTAAAAACACATAAAGAAGACAAGCCCCAAAACTAACTGAAAAATGTTTGTCAGTGCCATGGTTACTTTTCACGGAAGACGTCAAACAAAAATTTTTGATTTCACAATTATTTCAAAACAAGCAGGTGTTCTACAGAGAAAAGTTGCCCAAGAAGTGTATGATGGATTTTTGATTAGGTTCTAATGTTCGAATTGATAAACTTTGGGTTTCCAGTGTTTTTAAAATCAATTGAAAGACAAGTTTGGCTTATCGCGTCTTACACCTGCCCAAAGTTTTTTCATGTAACAACTGATTCAGCGTTTTGTGCGTCGAACAAAGTACTGATAGTGGCGTTGAACGAGTTACCTTACGATGTGCCTGATTTTGGCGAGGAAATTCGGTCCTGAATTGCTCTGCTAATATCTGCGACTCAACCGCCTGACTCAAGTTTCGAATACTTTAGTTTAAAACACCCGTTTCATTAAAACCTAATCTTGACTTAGCTCTGGTTGTAATGTCTATGTTGTTGTCTCTTGTGAGATAATTGAAGGGTATTTGATGGCTACTGAACAGGCATTGCACACTGCGCAAAATTTGGTGTTCGGTGAGGTGAGAGTTTTGTTGGATATTGCACTTGAGTGAAGACCGTGGCGGTATCTGACTGCTGATCTAAACACAGCGCTATCTACTAACAGATATATCTTGTTTTCATGACATTTATGAATTGCGGTAGAATCGCAGATTATCCAAATGTACCGAATATCGGTATTTTTAATTATAAAATATTTAAATGAAGTAGTTCGAAGCTCTCGTGGGTTGCAGTTGGGTTGTTCAAATCTTTCACAAAAACGCGCGAACCGTCCAATTCGCCTCGAGATTTGGAAGATCTACAACATGCACTCAGGCTTGTTATATATTTTTTGATTAAAAGTTCTTATGTGTTATATAAAGTTTGTAAGCTCGGATTCCAGTAAAGAAAGTACATACAGTATTGTTTCACTGGTCCATTAGCATAAACATTTTCCCGTGATCGCTGTCCATGATGTTGCATCTTACTGCCAAAAGGCTGGAGCCAGACAGGAAGATGGGCTCAAAACTTTGATTTGCATAAATCAATTTTTAATATTGAGTTTTAGTGCAAAATTTTCATGAAATCATTAATGTCTTGTTCTAGCTGTAAATATTTACACATGACGGATTGAAGTGAAGCAATGCATAAGCATAAGGATTACAATTTTGATTAAAAAGTATTATTATGTATCAGAAAATTTTCAGACCCCGCAATGCCTTTGGTTTTCATTGCGCTTTGGACGCCCCACGTTGATGAACCTCAAGAAGTGAATCAAACATGAAAACTGTTTGAGAATGTGACTTGAAAAAATTTGTGTGCTGCTTTTCTCAATAGCGCGCGTTGATGTCAATGCTACCGTCTTATTTATCTCAACTTCTTTTGCTTTAGTAATCCAGGAAAGATGTTTACTTTCGCTAGTTTCTGCGTGCTGCTTTGTGGACGTTTAATTGCAGCAGCAAAGTGTTGAAATTTGAAAAAGAATTTTTTTTACTGAAAACAGTATAGTTTGTTGAAAAAATATGAAGTGCAAGGTTGTTAAAAGCTACGTTTTGCATGTTACGCAATTGAGCAGTTGTTTATTCCACATGCAGTAAACTGATGCCTGGATTTTGGGATGGACAAGCCATCTTAAGCAGCCATTTCTTCTTATGCCTGTTATCCGTCTCTACTTATTTTCTGCGAGCTTTGGGCGAATAAATGGCTGTATATTAGTGACAAGCGTCAAGTGATCGGTAGCAGGTTGACTGTTCCACTTCGACTTCATACAAATATGTGTGGATCAGTGAACGCCACCTAAGCAACTACAGTAATCTGCAGCACTTTAATCAGCCCGCGCTGTTTACCGTTGCTCTGGTTGTTCCGCCGCCGGTGGTGGTGGATCTCGTAAATACGTGGTCAGGTGTGCTGCGTTCGTTACTCGTGTTAGTTTCAACGCCCCGCACATGCTGCAGTCGTTTGATGCGTAGCGCATTGAACGCTGCTGCTGGCCGAACGCTTGGTACCTACGCCGTGTTGTCTCTGCCATGCCTCCTGTTTGTCTTATTTAAATGAATACTGCGTTTTAACTCAAGCGCAAAGACTAAATTTCGACCTAAAAAATAATTGAACCAATGAACAGTCACGGCTAACTAACGCACCCGACCTTTCTTGTACAGTAGTATTGGCTGTACTCCTGCTAAACGTTTGAAAAAAACGCGAATTGCTCAGAAGTTGGATCACAAGCCGAACAAACTGTGCTGGCAGATTTTCGTGAACCTACACGGATTTTGTGTTTTTTAAACAAGGTGTGCTTTATCTACTATGTAGCTTGCAAGTCAAAGTGCACATCGGTTGCGAGTCGACTTGTTTTATTTCTTAACATGTTAAAATTGGATTTTTAACATCGGAAACTTTGTAATTGTGTGAAGAACTAGAGTGCACCGTTATCTCTGGATTCCACAGACATCGCTAAAAATTCATCGCTTTGTGGCAATATCGTGAAGAAAGTACCGAACGTTTTAATTTTTTCTGTTGGATCAAATGTCAGTGGACTGGCATTAAAGGTATCACTGGACTTTTCAGCAAAAGACGAACGCATGTTTCGTGCCCAGCACGAAATCCCTTGTGCTTCTTTGGCAACATGAGGAAGTTTCAGTGACTTTGTAAAAATAGGCTGCGTTTAACGCTTTTTCACTAAATCTTCGTATAAACGGCAAACACAAAGATAGCAACAGTTGGTTCAATGGAGGTTATTGGCTTCGGATCAATGCTGCGATAGTTGGCCGATTTGGCGCCAAAGGCCATAGTTGTCAATGTGTCGGCAGCCCTGCGGCGAGCCACTGCGCCATGCCAACAAAGCAGCACCATGAAAAATGACTTTAAGTCGTTGCTATCTGCTTTATCTCACAAACAGTTATCTCCCAAGCGAGTTTATAGTCAAAGCTGCCTATCATTATTCGACCCTGATCGTGCTCTGCTTTTCCCGTATAACAGCGTGGCGGGAAGCATGTCTCTATTCACTTTGCTTAACCGACGTGAACCGACGCAAACTGAAGGGCTTAATCTCGACTGAAGAAAAAGCTAGGGACAACGCATGAAAGACGTTCGGTCATTAGTTTCCATCCTTTTCTCATAGCCATTGCGAGGTGTGTAAATGTCTGCGACGCGTTTATTAGGAACCCTTGTGAGTGCAACCACTTGAAACTGTTTAGTTGATGCAGACCAAGAAAGCAATTTGAAAATTTCCATTTTAAACCACTTTAGTTTGAATCGTTTACACAACCTGTTTTAAAATGACTGGTTGAGATAAACGTCCTTCCCAGTGGAGGTGATTCACTTTGAATGTTTTTAAATAAACAGGTATCAACCGAAATAGGCCTCATTTGAAGGGATTTTGGCTGAACAGGTCTGCATCGTCTGCACAATCAGGAAGCGGTCTGCATGTAATAAAATCAAATAAAAACCATTAAGCTGCTTCATCGGCGTTGACTGATGAGAGGAATCACATTTGACTTCGCTACTTTTTGTGCGATATGTTATTCCTGGTGTGTTTTTCGATAGCAGACGTGCTTTGTTTCCTGGTGGCAATCACCTACGCAGTTGCTTTGCTTATTCTGTGGGGGAGGTTACAAAATGATGCCGTCGAAGAAACCATGGATGCCAGCGATGACTCGAGGCGCGGTAAATACGTTTTGACAATGACTGGAATACATTGCAAATTTCATGCTAAGAGCCTTAGCTTTTCCAAGTTTTTTGGTTTTTGAACTGTGAACATGCGGGAACTCATGTCTGTAACCTGTAAGATTTTGGTGTGAGGCCATTGTCCTGGTCTGCTGTTGCTGCTTTTGTTTTCTTGTGTCTTCACAATCTTTAGTTTGCGAACTCTTCGAAACTACAGAGTCCTTTCAGCAACAGTGCCTAAAACCAGTGGTAGCTGAAGTTGCGCCAATTGGCAATTGGTGCAAAATTTAATTTGGTTTCGGTTGTTGCGTCACAGCATCTAACTCAATCTGTTGAATGTCAGGGCTAACCTTTGCTCTGTGATAGGTGAGAATCAAGGCAGACAACCTACATAAATTTTGCGGTACTCTTGTTATGGCAGCACTATGTTTTTGGCGACAGCTTAGTGCTTTACAGCCTTCGACTTGTAATGTTGTTCTTGATAGGCATCTGATTTATTTTCTTATTCACAATTTTATCGCTTTAGCGCGTGAATCTCATGTAAAAGCTTCGTGACCTGCTCTAAATTTCGGCAACAGCTATATGCGCTATGTTGACGAAAAAAAGCGTTGGCCTGCTCTTTTGCGTCTGTAACTCAGTTACAATACTTACTCAACTAATTGCAGTTTTGATGCCAAGATCGCTATTAATAACGGAATCCAGGAAATCTAATGATCGAGGTCATCGCGCGCGAATAATTATTCTATCATTAAGCAAGAAGCACTGGAAATAGTTTGCATCTATGGAAGAGTGAAACCGAAAGGGATCTGGGTTAGAGCCAAGGTTATGCATATTATCTTTGCTGACGCCCAGCTTTAACTGATTCGATTGAGTGTGTTCATGTAAAGAAACAAGTGTGGAGAATGATAAGCCTCAAGCCGGTCAAAGGATTTTGAGAAACGCGGTGGTCATAAGCAACTACGGCCTTGGTTTCATATTTATTACGTTTTCCAGCCTCGCCAACCTGTTTCATCACTGACTAGAACTTAGCTACAGAACTAGCAAAATAATTAATTCCCGCAGCCTTGCTGTTTCACCTCTTCAACAAAGTTTTCGTAATTTGCAGTTTTGTACTGAACAGGTAAATACAGAGGTGTAGTGGGACGGGAACGCTTTCCCACACTTTTTTCGTGTTTTGTAGTGTAATGAAGGTTAATACTTCATCAACTACTGATTTAAAAATGAGTTTGAAGTGCTGTTGAGAATGGTTTGTTTTATGGGTGCGTTCCCACATTTCTTTTTTTAGTACTACACCCCTTGGTGAAGGGCAGGTTGTGGTGCTACAAGTTTATTTGCAACTGTTGGGTAAATGAATCATTCATTTAACTTCCACCTTTTGTTCGTCTTTAGGAAGTGAGCGATGTCATTGGAAAGTATATTGCGTACCCGCATTATAAGGTATGAAGTAACTTGAGGGAGCCTGGTTCGAGACTTCACGCTCATCTGATGTTTGCTTGATGTGAGTGAGCACAATGTCAGATGCAATTGCGGGGATTCATTACAGAGTGCTTAGTTAATGTACCCGTGCGGCAGTCACTTCAGAACAAAATAAACGATTCCTATTGTCACCACCTGACAACAAAGTTGGTGCAAGTGTTAGTTCGTGCTGACATGAGCTTAGCAATCGTTGAAAGAAAACCATTGAAAGAAACACGGCTGTTACTATTTTGAGTTCCTTTTTATTTGAGTCTCTTAATCGACTTTATCGTGCTACTTGTGTTTTATTGCCTTTCTCAGTCGTTGGACAACTTACGATGAAACATAGGTCAGTTTTTAGCAGCAGTTGATGCTTGATCGACTGCGAAGTGTCTTCTGCGCTGTGTCACCATTTTGCTGATTGCAGAAACTATCCGACCCAAGTTGCACTTCGCATCGTGTGCAGCGTTATGTACGCGTTTATGTTCTCTTAGCTGTCACGTTGCTAATTTACAGAACTGAAACTTCAGTCAGTCAGCGTTCTACTGGCGGTCAGCTCGCTGTTTATTGTTTGTATCACATACGTTCGGAGTGTCTACTCAGCTTGTCAAAAGCTAACTTCGATCTATCGCAGTATCGTAAACGGCAGGTGCAGAAATTGTTTGGTGTTTATCGTTAAAGTCATTGTTTGGATAGTGCGCAACTGCGTGATTTAACTTTTGTGTTAAGTTTCTTGCATGGGCTGCACGAAGTGAACACACTCCTTACACAGCTGTGCTGCAATCGTCCTATCTGCGCTTACCGTTGTCTTTACTATTTTACTTGCAGTAAGTGATAGCGTGTGGCCGTTGGATGTTTAAACGCTCTCTTCAGGCTTTAAGTAGATGACGCATTGGACCGCATGCTATCAGCTGGCGTGATTCCATTCGCATGAAACTGTTTTTATTTTTGTTTGAACAAAACGTCTCTTTGTACTTTGCGGTACCCAGAGTTATAACGTTGTAATCCTGAACAACGTGAGACTGATTTTTCTTGTGCTGCCGCGGCATGTGCGTTGTGGAAAGTTACTGATGCGTGAAACGTCGATAGACCTAAGGCTTCAAGGCGCCATCCAGGCTTCCAAACTCAACGATTACGACTGTTTGTTTGTGTAGTCGAGATCGCAGTTCAGCGCCGACTCTTAAACCGAAAATCAAACACTCGCAGAGGATTTGCTTACCTTTCGACTTGACCGCAAATTTGCAACACTGTAACAAACTACTAGTTAGAGAAGAGGCTTTGATTCATGGAGTGCCGCTCTACATAATGGGTGGTGGGAAATAAAGCGTAATGATGATTAAGTCATCATTTGATTTACACAACAACTCGAGCCGAATTCAGTGTTGCTTTTGACAGTCCATCGAGTTTGTTTGAGACTTTGATTTCAGCAAATCCGATTGTCGTTCTGCATTATTCGAATGCTTTGCATTGCAAAGTCTTGGCTTTTTGTACCTGCGCGAAAACTTAGATATACACTACAGTCAAGCTACATATTAAGTGTATCTTCCGTGATGAACACAAATGAACCTGCGTCAATCTTATTTAAAATAATATCTGATGTTTTTTGTTGAATACATACGAACGCGCCCATAATTCCGTAGCGGATCGTCACGATTTCCTGCACCGACAACTTACGGCTGGCATGCACTTTACGGTAAACCGTATGTGATACCGAATCGATGCTCAACGCACCGTTAGAATGTGCTCTTGCAAATTATCTTGTATCACAAGGATCCCTAAATTTAAGATAAGTTGCTCTAGTATTGGTGACAGGCGTCATTTCGATGAAGCTGTCAGTTGAGCACTTTGTCATAATACTTTTATTTCAGATAACCACCTCACTTCTTATCATTGTTCTCTAGAACAGCCAAACTGTTTCAAACCGGTTAAAATTTTCTGTCGTTTCATCAACATTTCTCATTTGTTCTATATTTGACAAGTCTCAACGAGAAGTTCATTTTACGAGCAAAATAAACCAACGATTTCACCTCGTGTCAAGATACCCTCATTCAGCTTTAAGTAGCTTTTGAGCTTCGTAGCTGTTGAAAAATAAAGCATAGGCCATTACTATTGTTTATGCCGAGAAACACGTATGTTTCGGAGTGCAATGGCATTTACCATTTCTTTAAAAAACAAATGCTTAGTGTGGTTCCACGCCGTCAATCAGGGTCAAGCTGAGATAGTTGTTTCTGAGGAAAAAGTATGTGTTGCTAAAACCATATTTTTGTGTGTAAAACCTGTCAGCAATGCTAGAGATAAATTATTATTAAATGTTTGCTGCTATTACATTTTACCGTTTAAGCCAATAGTGGCTTCACGAAGTATGAGAGTGTTTCAGAAAAATAAAAAAACTGCCTTAACATTAATTTAATTCTTTTATAACTTGCTTTTCCTGCTCGATCCACCCACGTTAGCGTGAATTAGACCCAAAGAGTCTATGCTGTGTGCAGTGTGCTTCAGTTACTGTGTTTTGTATGTATTAAAAAAATATTTTGGTCACGTTTAGATAGGTGGCTATGAAATTGAGTACCTTTAAATTCCATGATTTCAAAATTAAGCTTTTGGCGCCCTGCAAAGCAATTGCCGATTACTGAAGGAAATACGTAAGACTTTTGCTTTTAACATATCTCGCATGTTTACGCATGACTCTCTTGTAAGGGGTGCGTGGTGATGAAACACAGTCCAGCGTCCGCTTGTCAAAAAAATCGGAACATGCTGGTTCGGAGAAACGAGCGAGTGGCAGAGAGGGATGTGCACGTATGGATGCCTGGACAGCCTGTGGTTCTCTTTGTAATGGGGTGGTGGTGCTGTTGATCAGGCGTATGCGCTTAACTGATTGTTTCTGGTTTCTCACGTTGCCCCTTGAAAATGCGAAAAGCCGCCGTCTTATGTTTGCACCTCGCCGTCTTATGTTTGCACCGAGCTTGACTGCGTCAGTTTGGAAGCGGTGACTTGTTGCGTTGGACCGTTCATGTGAAACGTGGAATACCTCTTTAAGATTGGAATTTGAAGTCCCCGAACATTTGGTGAACAGTTGAACTGAAACAAGGTCAGTTGTGATGACCTTGTTCGAATTTTCTGTTGTTTGATGGGAAAGTTTGGGAGATGTCAATTAAGGTAAGGCAATTTTGTACAAACAGCCATATACCGAAAATAGGTTCCTGTTATAACACTCTTTCGCTTAGTCATGCAAAAAATAGAATGCAATAGAATTTGCATCTGCAAGATCGGATCAGCTACACAACGCTGTTTTGTTAAACTTAAAAGGAATGACTTGTTATCCATCTTTTTCCAATCCCATACGAACTGTTTGCAGTTTTATCGCAAGCAAAAATGTTTGATTATATCCTTCGTGTCTGACATAATACAATATGCACGAAGTAATTACTTTGTCCGTTTTCATATTGTTCTGAGAAATTGCTCATGGAGGTACTGGCATTTGTTTTGAACTTCGTGATGTTTTTGTTGTTCGAGATGCGTCGTAATCTGCAACATTTGTTTGCGTTAAGATGCTTGTTTCAAATGCTAAGTATTTCATCTTTCCTCGAAGTTGACAGAGCGATAGTGCTGAAAAGTCTTCTTTAGATGAATGAAAGTTTTGCAATAAGATTTAATGAGACCATGTCTTTTGTGATCGGCCCAGTCGAGTGTGCAAGAGATACAAGCCCCAGCTGGAAGAGAGGAGTCGATAGTGATGCGCGTGAGTCATGCGCGAGAAGCAGCGATGTCGCGAGATGCATAGATTTTCGAATTCCGCATTCGAAGCGAGTGATGACTGGCATTTCAGCAGTTCAAACTGAAAACGTTTTAGGATGATCTCGCGCCATGAATGCGTCGCGCAAGTCGTTTCCGCGATTCATTGTCAACACTCATCCTCTGTTTAAGAGCTGCTTGTCTGAAGGACCACTCGTGAGCCCTTGAATCCACATTATTAGCCATGCGTCAACGTTTCTTTTCCATTTACCGATCGCCCAGCAAACAATTGCCATCCTTCGTTTTCATGATTTCGTACTAAGACTTTTTGCGACATATTTTCGTGCGATTTGCTGACGACGTTCTGCCAAGCTGCCAATCAGCTGTCGACGTGCAGCTCCTGCCTTTTTGAAATCGTTGTGTTTAACTATATTTTTCATAAAGTTTGTTCCGTCCCATTGCGCAGAAAGAGCAAAGATTCGGGAAAAGAATAGGTTCTTTTAAACAAATATTCCCAGTGTTCTAAGCAAATACTATTGTCAGTCTGTCAAAGCACAGTGACAAATGACGTTTGTTTTTCCATTAAAAACCATCGTTTTCTTCCTGGCAACAATGCCACTTTGCGTTGCGCTTACTACACGTTATCGAGGCGGCTTAGCTTGCTTTTTACGTGATGAACAGAACGCCACGACTCGTTTTTAATTTTGTTGAAAGCAGGTTGTAGCTGGCCTGCTATGCTGTCGGTTTTGATGCTTTTAAAATGCATTAGTCCCTTTCATTCGCATCCTGGTTTGAGATCTTCACGGTTTGGGGTTCATAGATACTTTCGTTGGAAGTATATAATCACTCTGTCGAATACCATCGATGAAAGCTTTGTAGTAATTATTACATAATTTGTGCGCCTAAAGAAGACTACGCCTTTTTTAACGAAGCGGCTTCCTTCTGATATGCTTTGTTATGCAGATGTTCACTGCTGTCGTGTGACTACCTTTTTTACCAATGAAGTGGTGGAATCCAATATTGCGGTATTAAAAAAGGTTAAGCAAGGCATTTATTTTCATGAATTGGCCCTGTGCAAGATGCTCTAGTCAATTTTTTTGCATTATGTTTTTGAGCTCATTTCCGAAAGCACAAATTTAAGGAAGATTCTTGTAAATGCTGAGAAACATTAGGAATTAACAGTTTATTGCTTGATCGAATCAATCCTCACATTTTTCAGGCATTGAATTTATTGGTGTTTGTTTTCGATCAGGTTAATATTATCGGAAACCCAAAGTTTATGTACTTCATTAAAAAATGTAGTTTTTTTCGTGGTATTTCTTTTACATTCCTGTCCATGTTTCGTTAACCTATTTAAGTAAGTTCCAGAGCAATATTTTAACCCCAAACATAACAGTAAGCAAGTATTAATAAAGCTCAAAGATGAAAAGCGGACAGAATAGAGATTTTAGGAATTTTGCTTGAATGAAAAGGAGTCGTCAGCGCTGCAAATACAATCGAACGTCCGACAAGCGGTAAATTTATGTGTCATCAAGTAACCAAGCCGGCGACGCAAGGTGGACTCGTTTGAAAGAATCGGTTTTTGTTCAGTCCGTTTAACCAACGTTACGCGTTGTCAACTACAAAGCGCTCTGTTTAGCCGATCAACTTGTGCAGCTTTGATTCCACCACTGCTCACACAATGGACCTGAAATTCTTCGTATTCCATTTGTTGTTTACTGTTTTGTTCCTGTTGCGTTGCTGTCTTCTTCTCAATAAGTCTGTGAATGCCTCTTGAGCGCGACTTGAAGTTGAAGATACACTGCATTTTTACCACATTTTAATAACAGTGCGCTAGTGGGTTTGCTTATAATCGCTAAAATCACATTTGGTAAAAGCCTGATTGCGTGGCTGGCGATTTGAACACAACAGCTTTTGTTGTGACTTAAATTTAACCTCGCGCGTAAGCGACAAGATGGAATCGAGTTAGGGAAGAAAATTTGGGTCACACGTCACTAGTCTGACTATTGAACAATACTCTGGAGTAGGAGCTTTCTATGAATGCCTTTTGAATAATGTACACAAGCACGTATCGCAGGTAATTTTGGTGTTGCTATTTGAAGTTAACCGCCTTGCGCTGCAATGCTGAGTTTCCACGTTGTCGAATGTTTACACCTGACAAGAACTACTTCTTTGGTTGGTCAGCACACGAAGTGACTAAATAAATACGTGTTGTTTTTAAATCGTCTTTGGCTCGTGACTACAAGAGCCAATCAGTAATATTACAATTCGACGTTGCGTCCTTATGCCAATAGTTTTAAGTTCGTTGAATGAACTACTGGTAAAATGGAGAATGCTTGGAAGCTCGCTATTTTCTTTGCGCATGCCTACGATCTTTGTTTGAACCGCGGAGGCAATAGCTATCCATCATCGCCTGCTTGAACTAGTTGCTCCTCTTACTTTGTTGATCGTATCTCTTCAGCCATCTGGCAAAAGTGGTCACCTTTGTTGTGCACTTGACCAAGCTCGTTGCCAGATCGTTTGGTTTTAATGTGAAATCCTTCGAAAATGTGAATGCAGGCATCAGAATGTCGGCTTACTCTGCTTAGTAGTATGTTTCGCATCCTGATTATTTACTCACAGTTTTTGAGCATGATCGCTTGTATCCCTGTGCATGACTTACAAGATGCGAAAATCGAAGTCTAGCGTGCGAACGCATTTGTGTCGCGCCGCCAACCAGTCGAAGTGAGGAAAGACATGTTTGTCAAGTGAACTCAGTAGTTGCTTTGTTTCTGATTACGTTTTTTTCACCGTTTGACCTTTTAGCGATGCCTTTAAGTTTGCTTTCTGCCAAGCATCGTTGTACATTCTGTTAAGAAAATGCACCGAGCGTCTTCTGCAAGCTGCCATTCACTGCCATCTACATTTGGTGCAGTTGCCCTCTTACGTCACAATGTGGAATCTCCCTACCGGCGGGTTCTGCGCAAAGCGAAGGCGTAGGCCGGTGATGCGTGTCTGCTTGATATATTTCGTCGGAGTTGTCACAATGTATGCATCGCGAACCTGGGCTAAAATCGGTTTATGATAGCGAAAACGATTGCGTCGTGTGATTCGCGTGGTTGGCGGCATTTTAATCTAGCGTCACGAAGGTTTTATGGCCATCGAGCTGTGATCAGCGATATTTGTGACTCCACACAATGCTGGAAAAGTTAATGTTTGTTGACTTACGACCAGTTTCCTCCTTCACGAAACTTTCCCAGGCTTTCACATTCAGTGGGTTGCTTTTGTGCTGAAAATTCCTCGTATCTTTCGCTTGATTTGCACTCGATTGCCAGTTTCGAAGACGTGGTTGTTGGATTAGAGGTCAGGCTGTGTTTGCTGTGGATTTAGATTCACGCAAGGCAGCAAATTGCAGTTTCTATGAGATAACAGACATGTGGACCCATGTTGTTTTTAACGAAGCTTTACGTATGGAAATAACCCCGCAATGTCTTCCTGAACGGTGGACAAGAAAGCCCGCGACTGTTGGTCAGATTCGTTAAATATTTATAGTTTTGATAAGTAATATCCGTCTTACTGCGGCTACGTTGGCCGGTACAAATTTAGTCACCTGATACTGACCGACAATCGCACTGAATTAAAGCAGGGGTAATCTTTTAGTTTGCATGTAAAAAGTAGATCTTCGTTCGCATGTTACAAAAACAGGTGTCTCAGGAGGAGCAGTAGGTACCACCGTAAGCTCTTTATCCAATGATTGTTGTTGTTATGGACCATGATGTTGAAGAACGTGTCTGCCTAATCTGTCACGGCTTGCCTTCTCACTTGTGGTGTCGGTCGGCATGCGTTTGTGATGAACCATTGCACGGTCCTATCCCAGGATTGACTCACAGTTATGGTATCAGGAATTCAAGAGCACTGAATATGCTGCGTGAATTACGTGCCTTGATTTTGGATCGCTGATTTGGTAGAATTTCTAAAAGAAATGTGACATGATGTCCTTGTTTATCATGTCTAATTTTTTGATGCAATATTTATGCTTCAAGGATATTGCATGCCTTTTGTGTGATACAAGTGAATGAAAAAAAA
>JGI24159J19872_10000930_pt1 | contig 29979 bp, 13 predicted proteins | sample Ectturendosymbi4_FD_19872 | JGI IMG/M metagenome (IMG submission 19872)
ATATTGAAAACATGGTTTGAATTCGATTTCAGGCCATGAAAAATTTACATGTCTTACATCAAACAGTATCTGCAGAATATCTCGCCATGATGTGCCATACCCATTAGGTATTGTATTTGTTGGACGTGTCTTTTTTAAATTTTGTCGTAGTCACTGGATCTGAAATATCTGGGATATATTTTGTGGAAATCATTGCTATGCGGGAGATTTGTAATCAGAGTGCTAGTTACTGAAGAGTACAAGAAAAAAGAAAACGTTTCGAATTACGGTTCCAAGCACTTTGGTTTAGCATTAATGAATTTCAGTGACAAAATGAAACCTATCATCAGCTTTGATCAAATGCTAAATTGCAGACCAAATGTTTTTACAAGCACCAAATGCACAGTAGTCTTTTTTCGTTTCTCGTGTTAAATCTGCCATACGCTACTATAATTACGTAAAAATAATCTGGCTTACAAGCAAATCGTGTTAAATTTTTCTAGACTCATATGTAATTTTAAAGTTTCTCGAAAAGCAACTCCATAAAAGGTCGCCACCGTTGCTCCGTTCTAAGTGGGCACGATATAGCAAAGGATCAGATAAACACGGACGCTCGATAGTTTGACGCTTGAAACCATTAATTATATTAACAAATCACAAGCGATAGAACTGCTTTTAGATATTCAGACGAGTTGGCTATGCGCTGCCTTAACTCTGCACCATCGGGCAAGACTATCATCGCAACATTTCAACTTGCAGTGCACTGCTTCTCGCCTCTCCTACACTGCGCAGCAGCAAGTGTCAATTCTGCACTGCTTCTCGCCTCCCCTACACTGCGCAGCAGCAAGTGTCATTTCTGCAAAACAATGTATTCAGCCTTGATAGGCATTTCGGTCTATACTCATGTATCACTAACCTGTAGCGATGCCTGTCAAGTTGTTTAACGCAAACTTTCTGCTTCTTTTTGACGACACATTTTTGCTTTTTTAAGTCTAAAAAGAAAGAATGCATCAGTTATAGTAAAAAGTCAATTTTGGCTTTGTTTTGTGCTTGCAGTAAAACCTGAAGACTGCCTTAAAAACATCATTGTTAGCTGTGCGTGAATAATTATTTTTCAAAAAATTGAGTTGATACGACACTGCAATCGGTATTTGTGCAATGTATAGAATTTTTTTCAGCTTTTACAGTTTGCTGCATGCGTCTATTAGTCAAAGTGTAAACAAAGCCATTGTCACTGACACTCAACAACTACTGTTACACTTTTTCCACTGTGGGTGGCATGCTTTAAATAAAATATAAAAATATTCTTGAATAAATCTATGCTCCCAGCTTGAGTACAATCACGAAAAGACACTCAACCAGGTTAGTTCACATTTTAAAAAACTGTGCCGCTACTCTAACGTAAACAGACGTATCGTTGACATCATTGTTTACTGCTGTGAAGGGCTAACTGAATTACAAAAGGTGCAGCAATGTGCAAACGGGAAAAACAACAGGCTTGCGCAGGAGCATAATCAGCTGTTGGCATGGAAACTGCAGCAGGCGGTTTCCAGCACGACCGGGTGCAAATGTATGCTTACAGTTTGCGGTGCTTCATCAATTAAATTGCAGTGAATAACAATCACGTCCAGAAAAATAGCTGACTTGTTTTTCTTCAGTTTCGGGCTGTCAAATGTGATTGTGCAAAAGTGACCATTATTCAAATTATGTACACAACGTGAGCATTTTCAAGAAAGCGGCTAGAACTAGTCATGGTGAGTTTTGAAAAGTTTTTCGTAACAGTACAGGAACATTTTAATGGTGACTGTTTGCCATTCAACTGTTTGCCTTGGAGGGTTCGGAATGATGCAGTTTTCATCCAGTCACGCCTTGATAGGACAAACGCTCTAGTAGTCTTTCATTTCTCATGTTGAATCTGCCATTAATTATTTTGGCAAAAGTTTAAACCTTTTTATATTAGGGATAGTTTCTGTGACAGGGCTTTTCCTACTCAAAAATATTTTTGCACCTGGACATGTTTTCCGTGGAAATCAAAACCCTTCGTATATTCATAGCATTTATGACGGAGCCCACAGAGCCCTGAATATAATTCGATTGAGCAAGGGAGCTATGAGAGAAGTGCGAATATTTTATCGCAAGAGTTTTAAACTTTAAATCATTGATTTCTGCGTTGTTGTGTCTATTATTAATTTTCGAAACGTCGTAGAAGTTCTCTGTTCCAAAAAAAATTGTGAAAAGGAAAATGAAGTACTGCGCTGATTTAGATGTATGCCAAAGGTACCACTTTTGACCTACATTCATTAGCAGTTTGCACAAAGAATGACTTTCATTCATTTGTGGAAGTTGCTGAGCTTTGAAATCTGTGGTGAAAAACCGCAGAACCTTCATTGCAAACCAGGCATGCCGATTCCAATGACACAAAGTTTTAAATTAACAGGATTGTCCGGAAATCCCTGCTAACTGTGCTTTCCCAAATTGTTGGAAATTTTTCTGTTGGAAACGGACAGGAAATCCCTGCTCAATGTGCTTTGGAAAAATGCTGAAAATTTAATGAAGCAAGAAGAAAATTTCACAGCTGTTGGCCAGCAACCCATAGCTGTGCAGAACATGTGCGACTGAACGGAACTTTGTATGACTCATCCAAACTGGCAGCTTTGAACAAGCCTTCTGACAATCGGAGCAACGTGTTCTCTTAGTTCCAGTGGCAACAGCGGCGTGCGTTTTTTAATGCAGTTTCTATGTTTTCTCTACAACGGACGATTGCTAAGGTTTTTTAGTTCGGTAATGACAGCGTAATATTCAAGAATTTCAAGGCGTATATTGTACTCTGTTGTCCGCGTGTTTTCCCTAATTCTAATGCCGTAGCGTGTGTTTGAAACTGCAGACGTTTTGCTTTAGTTTCCATCTTTTCACCTGTAAGCTTTTGCTTACAATTACAGCAGGGGTGCAAAAATGCGTTCGCGCACTCGCTCCGCGCGACGAAAAACTTGGAGTGCGCGAACGTGATTTGCAGCGACGTAGCAGTTCCTAGTTTATAATTTCAAGTGCAATATTATGGCAAAGCTTATGTTGTGCGCTACTACGAATTTCTGCACGCTACTAAAGTTCACAGAAAATTTTGCACCCTGATTTACAGGATAGAAAATGTGTGCTTGACGCGAAATCGATTTCCTAGTGAAATGCTTTGTGAACTNATTCAGCTGTTTCGCTCTTGTGATGCTTCGAAACTTGAAAGTTGATACGTGCAGTCAGAATCCTCGCGGAGCTTGAAAGCACAGCATAACAGGAAAATTCCTCGAATACCTACTTCACTTGCAGACGGGATTGCATTTGAAAGTGCCATTGATGGAAATCTCTTCAACGGATAGATTGTTTAGAGGAAATTTCCATTTTGACGGCCGCATTTGCTATTCAAGATGATATGACAGCAAACGATACTGTAAACATTAGAACGGTTTAGATCTCACAAGTTATTTCAAAATCCGTTACCTTTATTAAAAACTTTGGGTCCCAGTTGAAGAAAAAGAGAGCCGTTAACAAAATGGATTATTTTTTCTGTGATTTTTTTGCAAACAAACTTATTGAAAATGTGGTTTCATGTGATTGTTTGGGACTGGTTAAGTGTTTTGTCACGTGGGCAGCAGACACGTTCCACAAAGTTACGTCTCGTTTAGAGCAGTGGGTTTTAACAACTGTTTGATTTCAAAATGTTGTTCCATGCCTGGTTTGCGTACAGCTTCTTATTTTTGATAGTGTCAAATGTAATGTATGTAACGTAATGTATATCTTTCATAAATTGTATCGAAAAACCCTCTGATCACCTACAGTACATCCCAGCACAGCCATTGCAAACATATAATGTCATCGGGTTGATGCAAAACTGCACAAACTAGCTATTTTTAAGGTCCTGGTACCAACACCCACCCTACCGACTCGACAACGAACACCCCAATCACTGTGCTGCAGTCTCGCTGCACTGCAGCATGCCACTGCGGCCAACGCCTTGCCGCTGCAATGAAGTTTGCTTGGTGGAGAAAATGGCGCATATAGGTCTTAAAAGCGATACGCTCACAGTATAGCAGTTAAGTAAAGACTCAGGCATAAATTACTTTCCGAACTGTGCCTTGAAAAAATTGGCAAACATTAGATACAATAGATGCGAGGAATATTTTATCATGGTTTACACCTGACAAAATTTGGTTATTTTAACATAGTTCGGTTCTGTTCATGTTGGTTCAAAATCCACATTAATAACGTTGTGTTACACTGGAAACTGTCTGCAGAATGCTTAGGTGTTTTGTTAGATGAATATCTGAGTTAGACCTCCCATGTCAAATACTTAGAAACAAAGCTTTTCTTCTGCCTCAAGTATGACATATAAGATTTGAAACTTTGTACCAATTAATCCATTAGGAATAATCTATTACTGTTTCGTTTATAGTCATCTCCAAAATTGCACCGTATCGTATGGAGTAGATTGCGATTCTGTCCTTCAGCCTCTTAATATTATGCATGAAAATTTACTGCGCGCTCAGCGTAATATTCGAGAACTTCAAGGCGTATATTGTACTCTGTTGTCCGCGTGCTTTCCCTAATTCTAATGCCGTAGCGTGTGTTTGAAACTGCAGACGTTTTGCTTTAGTCATGTTACATGTCATAACTCCTTTAAATAAACAACTGGATTTTCTAAAAATCACGGATATATATCAATTACAGCTATCTAAATTAACGCAAAAATTTCATAACAATACACTTCCACATTTGTATAATAGCTTCTTTCAAAAGATTACTGCAACTCACCCTCACTTTACTAGATAAGCTGCAAACCAAAATTACTTTATCCCCACAGTTGGCTTTTCTCTTGGCAAAAGAAATTTAGCATATCAAGTAGTGGCATGATCCAGCATTCCACTGCAGTTTACACGTTTCTCTCATGGTAGATTCTCTGAAAGTTGCAAAAAAAATATTATCGGACTCTCTAGTACATAACAAGCTTGACGTGTTGTAATAAACCTCATTTCGTAAAATGACCATGGCAGTTTAATCTGATCTATTACATTGCACTTGTGTCCTCGTATAAACTACTCGCTCATCATTTTTGTTTTGATGTCGTCGTGCTGATATTCGTTCTTCTCACAATCGGTGCCTAAATATTGCCTGTGCTACAGTGTTTCTGGTCTCAACCATATCTTCTGTGAATTAATTGTATATTGGAGATTGAATTTGTTGTTGCAGCTTGCTGTTGTTTGGTATATTAGTTGTTTTTTCTCTCTTTCTCTTGTCTTGAATATTTCCTTACAAATAACAGTCAGCTACTAATAGCTATGTTGATATTCTGATGCAAGCATCGAAAATTATATCTGACATCTTTTAATGACAGCGGACTAGAAAACGTAGGACGTATTTCACTACATCTGCCTCTGCATCAAACACTAGCGCTGCTCTTAGAGAGGTATTTGTGACAAAGTTTTAGTTCTAAGGTTCTCCTCTCGTGAGTATTTTGCTACAAAACTTATTACTGTGCATGAATCATTAACCGAACCTGAGCCCGAGATAAGAATGAGAAGCAAGAGATTACACGAAGTTTTAGTTTAATTTTAAGAAAACACTTGACGCAACGTCAACAACGTTTTGAGACAACATAAGTGAGATCAGGCTATCCTAATCGAGATATGCATCTAGCACAGTGGTTCCCTACCTGGGGTACATGTATCCCCAGGGGTACATTTGCCTATCCGAAAGGATACATTTAAGGTTAGCAATAGACGAGAAAATGTATTTGCATATTATTTACTTCCACACATTTATACATATATCAGTGATTATTATTTTCAAAAATCATTATACGCTCATTGTTAAATATATATATGAAAAATCAAACTATTTTGTCAAAAGAAATTTTAGGGGTACATGTTCATCTGTCGAAATGGTGAAGGGTACATGTTCATCTGTCGGAATGCTGAAGTGGCACATGGTTAGAGAAAGGTTGGGAACCCCTGATCTAGCATATAGTAACATCCTGTTTTTCAGTGGCGTAGCCAGCCCAAGACTTTTTGGGGGGCCAAAATGTTTCATTTTAGGCGAGGAACAGTATTTTTTTGGGATACCGCCTCTCCAAGCACAAAATGACAAGATATTCCCCAAAATTGGGTGAGACATGGCCCTTTGGGCCCTCTGATTACGCCTATGCTGTTTCTAAGGAAGTTTTAAACAATGCATCAGTAAGAAAGTTTAGAATCGCACAAAAAGAAGTGTTTAATAAATTACATATCAAACTACTCATGTAACCGAAACCTGTCTTCGAAAGTTTTTGTATAATGACTTCAGCTAACACCTCGTATCAAAGACTATTGTTGAAAAGCTATTACACATGAAATCCGCAGTGCTTATTTTCTGTATGCTTTCATTTATTGTTTTCGTGCATTTGACGAACCTCTGGAAGCTTTTGGCTGTTCACTGTGATATTTTGTAATTGTTTGTTCAATCTGCCGCAACAGTGTTGACGGAAATGACCTTCGTTGACTTGCGTGCGCTTGCGGCGAGAAGTGTGAATCAACAAGCTCAGGTTGCTTTTCTGCAAATCTTCGAGAACATTCCTCGAAATGTTTGGCCAAGGCCGAAAGGTTAGAAGCGAGCAGCACTTAGCACAATGCTGAAGGCAACATACCGTCTGTCACTGCGCTATTGAAGTGTATCCTGCGAAGCAATGACGCAGGTCGCGGGTGAATCATGGTCGGGTGAACTGAACAGTAGCGGTAGTTCGGCGAGGCACTATTTTCAGTTTTAGGGCCAACATGGACCATTATTTCTAAACCTTAGCTGCACGAATCGTTTTTTCTAACTTTAAAATGAAATGCAGCATGCAGTTTGTTGGCTATTGCACACCTTCGGCTTAAAGGAGCGACATGCTTGTAAACATGAGCGTCAGAATGGAGGGCAGGGGTTTGCACCTCTGGATTTAAAAATTTGATACCGTATTTATTCGATTTTCGCGGCTGTGGCTTTTAATCAAGGGCGGATTAAATTTTTTATTTCTTTACTTTATGGAAAGGTATAGATGACGCTCAGTGTTTCAAGTTCCCATGGCCACGTTTTGTCGAACAAACTCTCTTTTCGCATTCTATTCTCTTCAGCATCACGTTCACATTCGTCACAGGAGGGAATATTATGAACAGAAGGCAGTTGTAGTAGTGTAAGCATCATTTCCAGCGTTGCTAATTTAACACGAAGCATGCTAATACGCGAAAGTATCTCGGAGGTTCAGGTAATTGTGATCAATTGCGGCTTACATTAATTTTTTAACACCATTTCGTGCGACTTACAATAAAGGGAGGCCTACAGTTGAGTAAATACGGTGTTTTCCTACTAACGTTTCAGTAGAAAAATGTTTTTCTCTTAGATTGGAGTTGGCAAAAGGAAATTTCACTGCTGTTGCCCCCCCTGGAAAAATGCACTATCCCCGCCCCATGCGAAAATTCTTCCGACCGTCAGTCGGTCGTGCTTGTTATGCAATGTAACACAAAGATGGAAACGTGACCCACAGCGCGTAGCATCACTTCGAATGTGCTGCTGCCAACGCGCGCCAAACTGAATCATTCGCGTGCTTTGCACGCGACACAAAAGATGTTATGGGCGTCTTAGCCCCAAGCCGACGAAGAAGGTGATAATTGCACTGCAACGCGAGAATTACGATAATCCAATGAAAACACGCATAAGATTACCATAAATGCGCTACCTTCGAAACAATTTTCAAAAAAATATGTATATATTGGTATTAAGTCAAGACAAAAAAAATGTGTGGCGATTAGCCGGTTACATGGTCAAAAACAGACAATCAAGTTTTGCGTCCTTCAAAAGGCTCGAGTCAAATGCAAAAAACTAAAACGTGGTGAGCTACCCCAATAAATATAAAAGCACGTCAAGCGCAGTGAACCTTCACTTGTGTAAGGTTAATCGTAAATGTACTGGCGCAGACTTTGTAATCCACTTTTTTTGTGGTTGATCGCCGCATTTTTCCTCGCTCGAATCACGAATGACGTCTTTCCACTAAATGAGGCATTCGGTCTCCTTGTCGTCTCTTGCCCCGGCTGCATTTTACGAAGGGAAAATACGCGCCGCTGAGAACGTCCTTTTAATGGTGAACTTTTGCTTCTTTTCAAACACTTTCGCAGGTCCACTTCGCTGGTCTTTCGCTGCAAGATCTTGAGTGTGTTCCTATGGGTGTGTGCGTGCCGCGTGCGTGCGCGTGTGCGTTCCGCGTGTTGCCTCCTCCCCTTCATGCAGGCAACTATTGTAAATATTCCCAACTTCGGCGAAATTGCGCTTGAGAGCTCAGACAATCGAAAATTAGCTTTATCTTCCCAAGCAAACACTACCCATTTCGGCAAAAACCAACTCTTATACGGGGTTTAAATATGAGAAACTAAGAAACTATTCCCCCTAAACGTATGGGAGCTTTCACTTTGTTGTCTTAAAAGTACAGAAACCATTTACTAAATGAGTACTATAACGTTTGTGACACTTTTCGAAATGCTCCTATTTATTCTTCAACAAGCACAGGTGTCTGTAATCTCGTCAATTTATTTATTTTCGCTGAAATATTGTTGCAAGTATGTTACATGATAGTTTTTGGTCGCATGTGTTCATTCCCGTTTTGTTTTTGGAATTGTTAACAGACCTTGAACAAATTAAGTTTTGGATAAGCTCAGTGGTCTTTTCCAGCTAACACAAATTTGCAAAACTAATATTAAAACACATTCGTAATCGTGTTACTCAACAGACACCTGACTGCAAACCCCTGGGCCTACAACAAGTGCTTTGTTATAATTAATGACATAATATGTCATAATGGGCTTTGAAAAATTTTCTCACGCAAATCTAGCGTTTAGTACTTGCCTCCGTTATGTTATCTTTTCCAGTTACTTGTTTAAAGTAATTTAATATAGGGTTGCTTGATATGCTGTTGTAACGTAATTGCCATTGGTTGTTTTGACGTTCATTTTGTAAAGCAGTTTTATCAAAGTGTTTTCACTTTTTTGCTGAACACCAAAGCCGCTGCCTTGTGTCTGATTGTATATTTTGGAGATGAATCTCCTAACAAAAGATTCTTTCATCCTCACTTTTGTTCCGTGCACATGCATCTGCATTTTCTCGTGCACGAGCGTTTCATCAAGAATTAGGCGACTTATGCGCTGAGAAGAGTTGAGGAAAATCGAAGGATGATTGTTGGCCAGGTGAAATGGACGGGCTGTACAAACTTTTCTTAAGCTCTGCATGTTGAACTACCTCACAACCGTCAATTCCACGTTTGCGGTTTTTCAATCTCCAACAAACGGAAGATTCTCAAAACAAGCGCGAAGTAGCGCAGACGATAGGTTTTCACTTTCAAATCTCAATGCGAAACTGCAGGCAGGCTAGATTGAGATAGTGAGTAATTTGCCCAGCAAACAGGCTGTTTACGTTTCTACCACAGCCTGCAGGTGGCTGATAGCTGTGCGCTTGACATTTATTATCTTTGTTAAAGCAAAACGTTTCTCTTGAGCCAAAGCAAACACAAGACGTTTTCATCAAGCACAGCAAGACAACCGGAATTGCCAGAAGTAGCTGCGAAAAAATTTTACTTATGAACTGTCACTCAAGACCATCTATGTTAACATTTGTTAACTGAAACTCACGTTATTTAGCAAAGAAAGTCCTTGTTTGACGTGAAGTAAGTTACTCTGGTAACATGCTGCAAAGCTGTTAGAAGTGCGGTTAAATTGTATTCCTGTTGATGAAAATGGTAAAATTCACAATTTTCTACTGCTTAAAAAGGTACATTTTACGAAGAAAAAGGCAGTGATAAAGTGAATCTTCCGTGAAAGATTAAACAACACAAAAAGATAAAAAAAGTAACTCTCAACAAATAGATCGAGAATTTGTAAAAGTATAGCTATCAAAGTTTTGGTTCATTTAGCAGTTTATAACATTCTTTCTATCTAGGCACCAGCATAAAGCTCCTGTCATTAAAATATCTTGTAAGTATATTTAAAACATTGGAAAATGCTGCAGACTCCAGGTAAATACAATAATGCTTGTACCGTTTGCTTGCGAGTCAAGGAAAGAGGTTTCAGGAAAAAGATAAAAGAAAAACGAAAATCATTTGTCATTTTGCTCATCACACAAAGCGTCAAGCAAACCTGAGAAATTCAGAAAAAAGGTGGGTATAGGTTGCTTGCAACTTGGATCATGCCTGTGTCAACACCCTCTTTTTTGTTTTTGCACTACGGTGTATGGAAACTCGGCTAAAGCTTTGGAAAGAACAATCAAGGTCAGGCGAGTTTATCACTGGACTGCTGCTTTCTGCCAGAGCAACACACAGCTTACTGGTGAGTGGGTCCACTTTGACGCTACTCGGTCTGGAATTGACTTTTGGCCGGGTCATGCATTAAGACCTTATAATTGGAATTTGCGGCCTTCTTGCCGCGCTCAGGGCGTACAGAGAAATCTGCAATAAGACCTCGAATTAAGTCTTAGAGGACATGAAATGAATTCCACTGTCAAGTCCCGGTCGTCTTGGTATACCTTCCCATCTAAGTACCTTCGCGGAGATAGGCGTGCGCGCAGCCAAAGCATAAGGCGATCTCTGCATCACCTAAAAAAATCTCTGCCGATGCGTCGTAGTGGATTGTTTGCACGTGCCACGGGATGTGACGAGTTCATCAGGTTTGATCGTTGACCAAATCCAGCAGATTTTCTTTCACTAGCAAATTCTTGCGTTCTGTGCCAACGGCATTTCTGCCCCTGATCTTTACGGATCGGATGGTGTGGTGAGGTAGCGAAGTTAATGTCTTTACGATGAAAGAGCTCGGCCTGTAGGTTTGATGTACGTCAGAGGCTTCAGTGGGCGTTTTAGATGAGCATGTGCAGTGAATGGAAAATTTAGGATGATGTAGTCCATTTCAAAAAATGCAAGTGTTTTTTGCACCCATGGATTTTTCAGAAATAGAAAAACACTTTGTGAAGAAAAAGAAAAATTGTTTTTCTAAATGTGATTGTTTGAAGTTAAAAACTGTTTATTTTTTGTTTTCTATTTTCACTCTTATACGATGGAAATTCTCCGACCGACTGTTCGCACCAACTCAATACTGCTCTTTCTATCCGACAGTGACCAACGGTGTTTTCAATCATTACAAGACCTGGTTGATCTATTATTCGCAGTTGTAAGTTTTCACTTTTATTTGTTAAAGGTGAGTCGAATTGTGAAGCTTCAGACGTGAAGCCAACAACCATGCGGTTGCTAGGAACGCGTTAAAATAGGGAAAAGCTCTTCAGTGACAGTGAATTTGAAGCTCAGTAAACGCGCTGCTGATGACTCTGAAAATCACGAGCTTTTTGTAAAATGATTTTAAAAAATTCAAGCATAAATTAGACGTTTGAATTAGCAGCAATGAATAAAGCCTTAGATCAATTCCTTTGACTAGAGCAGCAGGTAGTATGATTGGTATGTTGACTTTTTCGAACATTTTAGTTCCAGCGGATGTCACTTGTCGGGCAGCTAAGTTCACCTCTCACTTCTGGCACACAAAATATAGCTAACTTTGCAAATACTTGTGACTTTTAAACCACGTCTGAGCGCCAATTCTCAACTGTCTGAGCGCCAAATAGCTGAATGCAAATTCAGAGGTTTCTAAAGATTTAAGTGGTCTAATTATTTTGCTTTCGGAATGTTTTACGCAAATGAGTGGTTGTTTTGCCCACTTGAGGACCAAAGTAGAGTTTTATGTAAACACTGAAAAGCACTAATGAAATTTAAATTGATTATATTTATTCTTTCCTACACGTGCATTACTTTCAACTATTTTCTATGAGTTTATAATCCGTACAATCTTGATACATTCTTCAAAATGCAAGGGGACGAAGGCGCATGAGTTTGCGTTTACATTTTTCTTTTAGGGGGGGCTTCAAAAATTTTTTACTGGATCGATTACTTTGTTGAAAATAAACATGATGAGTATGGGTCATCGCTTCTCATATCAAATATCAAGCTTATACCCGACAAACAGACATTCTGAGAAAACGTTTAACTTCTTTCAACGACTTTGAAAGTTATACAACTTCAGTCAAGGATCCCAAACTTGAAACCTTCGTTAATGNCAGTGTCNTGTATACGTGAAACCTCACTCTGGATGACATCAAACGGAGGTGGGTGCTGGGTTTCTCTTACACNGGCGNAAGATGAGCAGGAATGAAAACCTAAGACCTGTTAATGACACGGAAGTCTCCTGTCCAAGGACTTGTCGTTCCGGTTCAGCAGCCTTTGCTTACGTAAAGACACCATAAAAGTGGGCGGCAAGATGACTTTGATGTGCTTCAGGCTGACAGAATCTATTAAGTACAGGCTGAATGCAACAACAAGCTGCGGTTCCCGAACTCAGCCGAACTCGAAGCGTCCGTTGCGGTACACGCGTTGGCGTAGCTTTAAGTAATGCCGCACTAAATGTAACAATTGCCGCTCGGCACGCTGATTAAAGGTAACGCATTGCGTTCATTTTAAGTTTCAAAACCTTCAATGATTATCCACAGATAGAAATGACCATGGCCCTCATGGGAAAACTGATCGCTGCAAAGTTTAATTGATTTACTTTGTTTTGGGCCACTGTATCTGCACCATGATTTATGAAAACATTTTATCCGGATGCTTNTTGTGAAAGTTATGAGTGAATGCTTCACCACAAAAAATTGCAATTTGTTTAACAAAAAAATTTAAAACTGAAAAAAAATTGCGCAGCCGATACTGTGTTCAACTGTAATGAATGTTGGAATTTGATTTCTGTTTGAAGAACGAGATTGCGACGTTGTGAGACTAGCAAGCAGCTTTATGCATGCAGTCCAAGCCCAACACTCTTTTTCAGTTTTGAAACCAGAAAAAGGTTGAACTTTTTATCTAAAGTGATTTACGGATAAATATGCTGAGCTTCCTGTGATACTATAGGTGGAAAGTTTAAAATAAGGTTTGGAAAAACTTATCAGAAAATTTCCTTCATTTCGGGTGGATCTACAGTTGATGCTAATAACATATTGAAAAATGTAACTGACAGAACGGAAAAGTGTTTCACAAACTCACACTTCTATTCCTATTAAAGTCTTTTTTATCTGAAAATGTGCAGATGACAAAAATGTTTGCTATATAAAAATACTACTGTAGAGCGTTGGTCCTTCTTTTACTGGAATTGCTGAGGCAAACAATCCACGTTAGGGCATACAGTTGTCGTTATTGCAGCTTGGCACGTCCCTTTTCTCAATTTGTATTTCACGTCACTGTGGTGTACCACAACCGAAAGGTCGTTTTCTTCAAACGGTTTACTATGAGTGCCTGAACATTTTCAGGAACCGGATCCGTGGCCACCTCTGCTCTCTACCTGTCATGTTACATAAGACGCAGTTTACTAGCAGGTAATCACGTGATCAGCGCTATGTCACGTGATCATCGATATTCCGCCCTTATGCAACGCACCGCATGGAGGAAATTGCCCTACTCACACGGACGCGTGAATCAGAGATCATTCACAGAAAAGAACCAAAGAACACTTTTCCGGGGCATTGATAACAAACCTTTGAGAAAGATATCGCTTACTATAAGGCAGCCTTCGATTTTGAGAGTAGGAGGATCGTTTGATGAGCAGGTTACACTCAAGGTACAAGTTACGTAAACTTAATTGTAAACAACTCAAGGTTCTTGTGAAATAAACTAGTCAAGGTGGTTACGCAACAGTCACAGTCCTACTGAGTACTTTGCTCTGACTCACGAGTCCCCTCGAAATATACTGTAGGTGAATCATAGATCAGGTGAAAGTTCGCGAAAAATCACTTCCAGCTTGGCGGCCTATACCAGGTGTCTCCAACACGCCTTGGGTCACATGTGGCCTGCAAGAGCATTTATGCAGCCCGGTGTCAAAACAAGATGTCTGGCTTGCGAAATTTCTGACTTCACGCCATATGCGCACGCGCAGAGTGATATTCTACGTATCAAATACGCTGCTAAAAGTGTTGATTAGATCTCAGGATTTAGTGCTTAGGTAAGTGTGTCGGGTTAGGGTTTGGTTAGGATTAGAAAAATAAAAATAATTGAGGTCTAAGACTAAGTCCAAATATTTTTGAGGTGGTATAGTTTTTCCCGTACTGCAGCTTTTTGTGGGTATCTGAAATCCAACCAAAAAGTTTTATTTTACACAACAAATTAAAAAAGNAATTGCCAAACTTTATTCCTTTACTCTGAGAAGCAAAATAACTGACCAGCAATAATTATTGCATAAGTCAGAAATTTCGCTTGACACCGGTATGCTTTTTGAAATATTCAAATATTCAACAATCAAATGATTTATTTTATTCACAGCTGTTTGAAGTTCCCGGCCAGTGAGTCAACACGTTCTTTTAAGCTAAAGTGGAGACAAGGGCGGATCCAGTGGGGGGCGATTGGGGCGATCGCCCCCTAAAGCCTACGAAAGTAATTTATTCACCATAATTTTGTACAATTCCGAAAACAGCATTCGCGATATACGCCATTTTGCCTTCCATTGTTTTGTCACGGCAGTGTTGTGATGTATACTTCATCTCTCTTAAAGTAGTGAGCCCGTAATGAGTCTTGACTGCCAAATATTACTGAAGTCGCCCCCCCTCCTGAGCTCATTGGCTATAGATCCGATCCTGAGTGGAGATGACTAGAAGTGATTTCCCTTTATCTTTTGTACTGACCTTTTTTATCATTGAAATAAAATTTATCATAATACGTTTCTCGGGTAGTCCACTCTTGACCCTCGCAATAATTCGAGTTCGTGCACAAACAGTTGACACCTTTTGACTTCTGAAGTGTTTTCTTCAAATTCGATATGAAAAGAAGTTGGTTGCTCCCGCTTTGCTTCACATGCGAAAGACATGGACAAGAGGAAACAGCGCCAGAGATAGGAGTCTTCACATAGCATCGCTTTTAAAGTCTGATTCATTTGTGATTTTTAACTATCCTGTATTTTGAAATCCTGGTAATGTTCTCGTAGCTGGGAAGAAGTATGCTTGTTACTTCGCTTCTTCGGTTTCGTACTTATTGCTGGCGTTAAATATTTTTGTTGTTGTGTGCAGTTAACTTTGCCTTTAGCGGAAGGTTTCACTACCGTTCTATTTCCGCCACTTATAAGCTTGTTTACGGCTCGCGACTAGTCGTGACCATGCATTGACACGGCACATGCCCGCTTCAGTGCATTTTTACAAGAGCGCCAACCAACCACTTGCAGGTTCTGTCCCTCACTGTTGTTTGTCTGTTTGCTACGTACGTCACTACGGACTTTGTAATTTGATTGCATGGTTGTTTTTCCGCTATGACACGTTTTCTAGCAGGTGCAAAACGTGCAGCTGGTTTTTACCTTTTCTCATTTAGACGGTGCCGTCCTTTAGACCTTTTCATCTTTGATGTTAGTGAGTTTCGTCTGTAGTGCCCTTTGCAGAACTGAGGGTACCCACTTAATAGGCAAAGCATGTACTCTGTTAACATCAAAGTAGCTGTTTTTTTCCGAGAAAGAGACCTTTTCGTTAGATACGCGGAGATACTAATAACGGTGAAACGTTCAGTGTTTATTTTCCTTGTTGTAACATTTCCATGCATGCAGAATTACGTAAATGAAAACCACTAAATGCACTTGGAGATCGCCATTTTACCATCTACAAAAATGCCGACTACAAGTTCATAAATACCAAAATGACTTTATCCTGCTACTCGGAGTTTGTGTTCCTTGGTGGCAGTTACGGTATACACAAATACCCTTCAAAACAACCGCAATTCTACTTTATTTCAAAGTTGGAGGCTTCAGGCGCTGGTGGGCAGACATAAAAACTCTTTTTAGTGACTTTCTTGAAACAGGCTGATGTTGAAGAAAGCAAAATCACAACGCCTCTTAGGCTTTTGGCCTGCGTTAGAGTCTTTTCAGCTAAACGATTTCAAACAGAATAGAACCTCGCCCATCATCAAGGGCTTTTTGCCGCAGTGTCGCGGAGCTGAACTCCCGGTTTGATAAGATTTCGAATAAGTTGAACAAAGTGGTCTTCTTCCTGTTAGTGCACGGACTGGTACAGAAGACAAAGTAGTCTTACACAGTTGAAATTGCCAGAAACGTCAACTAAATGACCGTTCAAACTAACAAGGCTTTGCAAAATGGGATTTTGCGACGTAGAACGTGCTAAGAAACTTTAAATTCACTTTTTTGTTGCCTCTTTTCACCTTTAATTAATTTACCGAACTGATTTACCACACAAAAGTCCCAACAATCCTATTTTAGAGGCCTTGCATCAATACGCCATGGCACTGAGCCTCTACGCTTCATTGGTGTTGTGCCGCGAGCATACAATAATGGTATTCAACTTCAGAACTGCTGTATGACGTAAAATTGCTAACAATCCGGGACATAGGAAAAATTTCAAGTCCACTGCCCCATCCTATTTCCATGGATTAGCCTGCGTATACATATTGGTTATGCAGTTAAAATAGCCGTGATAAAATATTTTGCAAAAAAAGCCATAAACTATATCTGGTTTCCTGGGAAATCTCTAGACAACCAGCTTAATGCCAGTACAAGTTTTATGAATGTCAACTGTTTACTTAATCATTATCTCTGCAACACAGTCGATCCTGCAATGTTGTTTCTGTTAAAGTCTTTTTCTCGAAACATTAAGATTGCTTTGGATAATTGAAGTGGATCGAAAAAAATGAAGTTGAACTCATGAGTAAGTGTTATTAATCAGAGCGAATGCAAGCAGAAACATTTGCCTGTGTTGGCTGCTGAAGTGAGGATCTACAATTATTTGTATTAAAGGCTTGCTTGGAGTTTATTTTCATTTGGAACACAAGGCACCCCGGTGGATACTGAATTTACAGAGATGGCTCCACATTGGTTCGATAACACACTACTTCATTCTTTGTTATTTGAAACGGACTGCATTTTCCAACGATGTTCCCATGTTTTTAGTTCTGTTTATGATGAGAAGCGCAAATATAATGATTTTGATTTGGACTTAGGTAAGACTGCTACTAAATGTGCTGTGCTTTTTGAAACGACTTACTTTGGCAATATTTCTAATAAGCATTTGGGATGTTGCAAAAAGAGTAATTGGTAAAACAAGGTCCAAAAGGCTCTAAAAATTTTAAATACCTCTTTAACTTGCTCGTGCCAATAAAAATATATGAACAGAAACTGTGTAACGTTCGTCACTTATCGGTAGAACTCGGAAACATCCCCGATGCGAACAAATGCGAAAAGCCGCGAAAGAATGGTGAAAGCACAGAAGTCTCAGAATAAAAACACCTCTAGCGCGGAAGCTCGGAGAGCGTTCCTTCAGCTTAAGACGATGGCGCGGTAATTCGTACTTTAATTATCTCGAATGTAACTCCTTCGATCGAGGTCCCAGTCTTTCTCAAAAAACCTGACTGGTACACCTGTAAAGCAGTGTTTCCCAACCTATTTCGGCTTATGGCACCCTACAGAAGAGAAATATAATTTGCGAACCCATAGCAATTTGCTTTCAGGTTTGATGACATTTGAAATTGAATTGTATTTTTAAGGATATATAGCGAGACGTATTAGCTCGCGGCACCCCTGAGTATTGTACATGGCGCCCGAGGGTGCCGCGATACTCCAGTTGGGCACCACTGATGCAAAGGAACTTATTGGCAGAATGCCACTAAAGCAAAATCGATTCGATCGGAAACGACCGATCCTAGCCTTTGGCAAAACCGCTGAAGGGCAAATGGTGACGGATGTGCCAAGAGGCTTGTTTAGTTACATGTAAAATGTCGTCTTTGGATTTAGCGCAAGCCTTTTTGAAGTTTGTGTGAAATGCCATTCTCGGCATAAGCGCTCAGTGTGCCGACTCATTTTCCGACCGATTCATGACAGCAAATTGGCTGGAACTGCTTTGCAGCACTTGCCAGGTGATGCTACTGTGATGAATTAACACTGTGGTGCACGTCATCAAATGTGTAGTCACGATATCTTTGATGTTTATCGGATCAGGTTGTAGATCAAGGAGCAAAATTACGAGTGAGATGTTAGTAGACGCTTGCCCGATGATTCACAAGCAAGTTCTTTCGACAAAATCAACAATCCAACGCTTCTCGCTTCTTCGTATGGTCTGATCTCCACAACTTGGATATGTGATGGTGAGTCAAAATGCTCACCTGCCCTACAGCTCCAGAAACATTTGAAATGATATTTTTGCCCTTTGTATTTTCGTTCGGGCATTGCGATCGCAGCTGCAAGTAGATCTGTGCGCAAAATTACTCTGTTGAAAATATAGTGGCGAACTGACGGTTTTCAATTTTGAACGTTTAAAAATATACCCGGAGGTTCTCAGATTTTTTGAGAAACGTGGAAGCTACTGATATTTTACGGGATAGTGAATAGCAATTACACAAACCTAAGAAGGTGAAGTCATTTTATCGTGAGTTTCCAACCGTGCTGTCAAAACCAGTGAGACACATTCATACGAACATTTTCAGTGCATTTTCCTAGTTTTTGTTATTTTTCGCGGTCTCTAAATTTTTTTATTGAAAATTTTAAAATAAGTATTGGTTTCAAACTGGTTTTCTGTTTAAATTTGTCCGGAAATGTTTTTCTTTAGTTTGCTCAATCATTTGGCTTTTACAAATAAATTGGAATCGCTGTACCGTCCCATATTATCTGGTTAGACTTTTCGTAGTCTTTGATCTTGATTCTCTGTCAATTAGAAAACCTCGTTGTCGTTTAATTACAATTCGACAAGCAGGAGTTAAGTTTTTGGACGGAAAGTGTTCTGTTTTAATTTTTATTAGCAAGTTTCGTTAATAATGGCACCGGTCAAAAGAAAGTGAAAGAAATGTTTTCTCTGCGAACGTCACAAGTACGTAATCTGATAACACATCACAAAGGACACAAAAGTCAAAGAAATAATGTTTGGGTGCAAGTGGGTGTGCAGATGTTCTTTTCGTTGTAAGTACACGTTTGGGCAAAGCTAGAAAGCAGGTGTATACACGAGCCGCTAAAACTCTTCTTCAAACTAATATTTACAAAATAAGTCATGCCAACCGACTGTGTTTTGGCCGTTTTTGGATGTGTTACCTACTTTGAACGTTTTTATCTGATTATTTTCTTATCGGGTCACGTCTTCTGGAGCGGGCGTTCAACACTGGAATGTTGGTTCATAATACCGAGTGTTGAGAAACGCCAGCACATAAACTCCGAGCTCGGGATTACGAATGCACATGTGACACAATTTTGGACCAATCACAGCTGATCTACTGTAGTTTGGAGCATTTGAACATGAACACATGACTCACTGAACCACCCTCCACTCCTACCTTTTGCATAAAAATCAATGTTTTTTGATTTAATTCAAAATTCCAGAAAAAACAAAAAGACTAGGGGCTGGGGCGTCCAAACACGATTTAAGGCCTATGGGTCTCCTCCAACGTAAATCCATTCTTGCATCTAATTACAGAGCTATTTTCAAACGCATTTTGAGCACCACCAGCTTTTTCAAGTCAAACTACTATACCTCTTTATTTCGCCGAAGACCTTGATGTGTGTTGGATAAAATTGTCTAACGCCAGTTCACCGCAAGACAGAAAATAGGTGCATTGCAAAAACGGTGAGATATGAAAAAAATTCTTGCGGTTTTAACATTTTTTTCAATTCAACTTGCACCATAGTGATGTCACAAAGCTCACATCGTGAAGCGCCACGCGTCGCATGGGCCGTGTGCAAAAATCGTCGCGGGGGCCGTGTGCAAAAAAAGGGCAGTTTTGCAACACTCTGCAGAGTCGCACTGTTCTCAAGCATGCGGCAACTTCCAGCTTGCTGCTCATGAAATGACCACTTCAAGATGGCTTCCTGCAGAACTGACTTCTATTTTCAATAAGGCAAACACCAGTGATGTTGCTGGCTATGTTGACATAACTTCAGGGTATTCTGTATTGACTTTAGAAACTTAAATTTGAAAGCTAGTTTCACACATTTGCACTGGTTGTAATGCCGCGTGTGCTGCGTCACGTGGAAGAAAAGGTAGTCTTTTTAAATTTTTCTTTAAATTAGCATTCGAGTCCTATTCTAATGCGTTAAATGAAAGAAAAAAGGAAATGCAATGGCATATGCGTTACTATGGCAACTCTCCGACGAGAATTGAAATCTTTTTCTAATACTCGCTGCAAAGAGATTTTCTTGACGCACATGGGTCTCGGAAGGGGGCAAGGGGTGGCCTTATCTCCCCTGGATTTTGAAAATTGACATTTTCCTATTAAAGTTTTAGGAAAAATCTTTTAGATCCACTATTGGCCCCCACTGGAAAAAATCCTTCCCACGCCCGTGATGACGGAGTGATCTCTGCAAGGTGCGTTTCATTCACGACCTCGTTTTACTCAGAAACAGCTCGTACGGCAGAAGTTGTTGATAATAATCGGGAACGTTCGTTTAAGCGTCTATTAAACAAACTTGTAATTGCAGCCAGCGAAAGCGGAGATGTTGCGCAGCAAAGATTTGGTGCTTGCGTTCCGCCATGAATCATAATAAACACATTCAAGCGAACTTCTCGTCGCTCGATGATATCTCACTTCCGAGAAGCGGAGTTGTTTTTCAGCGAGGCTGATCCTGTTAGAGCTGTTTGCGCCCGTGCCGTCAACCTCTAACTGGAATATCGACACTGTTGCTGCTTGCGGTCGTCGCCGCAGAGGCGAGCGGTCAGCCAACACCCAGTACCGTCACTGCGATACAAACGATTGCGAACAAAACGATCTGTCCGCCTCTCGGAGAGTTTTCGCGCCCGCAGCGACGAAACCAACGTCACAAGGCTTCCTGTGTGAATCACGAACTGACACCGAGTGGAGAGTTCATACTCGCGCGAACTCGACAAAAGGTGAAAACGGGAGAGTTTTTTTCAAGCTGGCAAGGCTGTTGAATCCTGCATCAGGTTTTCACCTCACATGCAATGCTACAATAAATATAGCGAGTGACGGGAAACAGGGTATATTTGCTCAGTGGCGTACATTATCATGGTTATGCATGAAATTTCGACACTTCCAGGATTTTAATAAACGCAAAACATATGATTCTTTGACTTGGTCTAATAAAATGGCATTTCAGAGGTACAACGCCCCCTTCCAAACCCAAGGTATCAAGAGTTTTCTGGCCACTGCGGTGTTTCAAAGTGCGAGTGCATTTACAACCCAGCGTGGGTCACCTTGGACACGAAAGGGCGTAGCTTTGCAAAACTTCGGGTCTCCCGCAAAGAAGTAGAAGGTAGATCATAAAAATGTGATTCAAAGTAAATCAAAACAGCTTCACTTTAACGTGGCGTAAAATGAATGTGATCTAAACTGAATGCGATCTAAAATTAATGTGGTCTTCAGTGAATGTGGTCTCAAACGAATGTGGTCTTAAATGAGTGTGGTCTCAAATGAATGTGGTCTCAAATGAATGCATGAATGTGGTCTCAAATGAATGTGGTCTCAAATGAATAGGTCTCCAATGAATAGATTTCAAATGAATAGGTCTCAAATGAATGTGGTTTCAAATGAATGTGGTCTCAAATGAAAAAGTCTCATTTGAATGTGATCCCAAATGAACAGGTCTCAAATCAATCGGTTTCAATTGTCTGCACACCCCCCAAAACAGTTAAAATTTAAAATGTTTCGCTTGCTTCTGCGTAATTATATAAAAGCTAAATTAATAATGTGTTTGTACTGGGGAAGGCGGGTTTTTAACCAGCTCAGAACACTGCGCACTGAATAAAAGAAATTGATAAACAGGAAGCATGAAATAGGTGTTACAGTGTTATTTGAAATGTAGTTATATAATAGTTAACTGTTCCAACGAGTGGAAAAATTTTTGTGCAGGTGGCGGCGACCGCAACCACGAAGGTCAAATGCAAAACAAAGGCGCAGCACGTTTCTATTGCACGAAAAAGCGAAACGTGCGCGAAATGGAGAGACAAAGCAGCCTCTGTAAAGCCATTGCTTTGCCTCGAAGAGTGGCATCTTCGATGTATTTGTTGAGATACACCTGACGGCGATGTTTTTACCACTTCCACTGTTTGCCATCTTAGCATCTGGAACAGTCTTTGTTGTGTTCGAGCTCAACGGCAGGAATATTTGTCTTATGATTCATAGCGGTGATGTTGAACAAACCACGCTAGAACGACTTAAAATTCTGATGAATGTCTTTGCTTTCAACTTGAACCTAAGCCGGAGGGATGGCGCGCTTCGCAAGTCACACCACCAAACGTGCCAAACCTTGGTTGCGCTGTCTTGCCATTGGTTGGGCTTCAGCCAATCAAATTTATGGGCGTTAACCTTTTCTTAAGAAACTGGATCAGCAACATCGCCGAAATTGTCTGGTTCTGTTCCAATAGCAACTTTGTTTACGTTACACCACAGTATGTTTGGAAATCTCAGTCGCGCAATCGGAATTAACTTCCTAAATATCAGATAATTGCGTTTCAAGTATTATAGCATTCGGTCCAAGTATTGATTCGAAAAGAATGATCCGCAAGGTACTAATTTGTTTCATTGATTCTGCTCAATTCTCCGTCACTGAAATTCCTCAGCCAAACTGTGATGAAGCGTCTATGACCAACGTTTCTTGTGGAGTAGCAAATGCTGTTGATTAGCATCATATCTGATGTTTTTTACTTTAAATAGGTGCATACAAAGCTTTTTGAGGACAACAGCTTCAACGCAATGAAGCTTAATTCTCACACTACGATTGGCAAAGTTTTGAAAAAATTTTGCAAGCGTTTCTTTTTTTGTCCGAAGATTTTACTTGAATGCAAGAGAAAAGCTTTCTGCGACAGTTACAAACACGTTTGCAACCATACACTATCTATTGAAAGTTCGTAATAACTTACATTCTAACTTTAAATCTATTTAAATTTATTTATGGTGCAAAAAAGTCTTTTTTAAGTTATGGCTTTAACGAAGCAAATCAGTTTTTCACATATTATAGTATATAAGGCACTTCCGGATGACGATGGCCAACTGTCGTAATTTCTGACTCAAGTCACTGCTTGTTCTCTTTAGTGTCTCTGCGCGTATCTACCAACGCTTCCTCTGTGCTATGTAGTAAGTAAACATTTTAGCGTTTCTTATGTGCTGTTCTAGCCCATGTGATGTGGACCTTCAATTTGAGGCAATGCCTAAATAGAAAATTGAATAAAACTCTTCTAACAAAGTATACAAAAATTCAGTATTTTTGGTTGAATGAGCTTCTGTAGCACTTTTTCAATTTGAATATTGTCTATTTGACACCTAACGTAGAGGCAAGCCATGCTTCTCAAATCAAATTTATAACGCATATTCGCAAAAGCATGATTCTGCGTTTAGTCAGCTCTCGCGTTTTATTCAGAATGTCATGTTTCGCTTTCAAACCCAGATATGTCCCTTGAAAATTGCCGCAAATGTTCTATGTCAGCAAAAAAACACATTTTAACATGGAAATATTATCAATAAATTGTTCCGAGTCGTTTGACAAAGGATATTATGCTTTCATGCGTAATGCGCAGCCAACAACGTTTGCGATGCGAATGTTGAGCTTTCTGCGTGTATTGGAAGTGCGCAACATCACGAACTAATCTTAGGAAAGTAGCCTGCGTAGGCATTTACGCTTGACGACGATGACTCATATAGAAAGGCATGAATGATATGGACAACTGTAAACAATATTTTCTGGTTTTTATGTTTTTTTTCAAAACTAGTGTTTGAAAGATGAACGAACTTCCAGTGTACAACTGTTAGTTGGCTGAATCGTCCGTGTTGTTTTTAAAAAATTTACAACAGTTGAGGAAAGGGTTTTATTATTGTTATCCTGTTGGCTCATGTTTCTGCAACAAGTTTCAATGCACAACATGCTGTAGAGTAAAGCTAGTTTTGGAAACAACAATTACTTGTTAAAGAAAGAGCATTTATTGCCTGCAATCATCCTCAAAAATTTAAAAGCAAAAAGGTATTGATGAACGAAGAAACCACGACGATATATCTGATAACAGATGTTTTAAGGTCTAGTCATGCTTATTTGTAGAAAATCCAGAAATTTCAGTTTACTGTCAAGGATGGTGTATTCCGTGTAGTGTTAGTTAAATGCAACCAAAACTCTTTATTGTTACCAGTGACGGTGTTATGATCAAAAAAATGCAAAGGTTGCTACAAGTATAATGATATATTAAAAGCATTATATCTTCCAACACAGAAAAGGATGACACAAGCACTAATTTTATTTCGTTGTCCCCATAGTTACATAAGCCAAACACCTGTTGATGTATCTCCTTGTGACTGTTGATTTGTACTTCAGAAGATATTTAGTCTTTAGAGTAATAGAAGAACAGCAAATCATGAAAAGCATACAGAGTTATTGAAAAAAATTGAAAGAAGGCGTGTGATGCAAGTAGTTTCCTCAACACTCCTAAAAACTTTTGATCGTGGTACGTCTATCCTCATAGGTGAAGCAGAAAACATAAAAACAGATGCATCTAAAATCCAAAAACAACTTTTGTACAAGTAACACTAAACGTTTAGATAAACTAATTTTCTGTCACAAATCCTATCAGTGCATCGTTTAGCACTAATATTAAATCAATCTAAAGGAGACTCAAAATATAAACTGTCGATAAAAAACGAATTTATTATTGAAAAAACAAAAGAAGTTGATTTTTATAATAAATCAAAAAACAAGCTCAGTTTTCAATTGAGAAAAGCTCGTTGTTATTTCCTCACTCTATCTGTAATTGTATATTTTTCCATACGGTTTAGTGTAGTGTTGTAATAGGAGCAATGCAGTCATGCATTAAACTTTGTATGATAGCAGTTTAGCTGTTCTTTGCTAATTTCAAACTTAAATCTCTTTAGCAGGCACACTCAACCAATTTGTATGAATGTTACTGGATGCCAATCACGCGGCTTGAGGAAAAGGTTGAACCCTTGTTAATTGTAATGAAAAGACACCTGGCAAACAGACGGGAACCCTTTTGCATTTATGTCGGGGTCAAATTATATAGGCAGGGCTCGTACCTACATGGAAATTTGTCGCTGTGTTTCTGTTCACAATGCTATAAGTTATGGCTTGCCTTCAGGGACAAATCAAATCGCCCACACTTATGCAGTAGTTAGGCTCCAATATTTTTTAAAAATCAGTGCGTCTTTTCTCAAACCTAGAATGTTGCAACAATATTCCTAACAGTGATTTTGACGAGACGTTCCTTAACACAAACATGAAGTAATTCTTTCACATTGAATTTCAATTTCATTGTCATTTATCTGTCCTGGCACATCTTGTCTTTAAACCGACGCGCGAGCGCAAACACGGCCCTTTTCAATTGCGCAGAGAGATACAGTTTTGTGGGTTTGTGGCAAAATAAATCCACATTAAGTTTGACGGAGCGCATGTAAAAAGCCAAATAGTTGGACGTAAGTCGCAAATAAGCGCCTTGCGATGACGCTGCTGGTTTGCTGCAGAAAACTTTTGTACAATCCTTCTGAAGCGAGAATCATCTGAAAATGATACCAAACCGCCAGCACTTGTATTTGATGGCGCTGCGCCTGCTTCTCGTTGTGTTTACTGCGGCATGGGCGTTTGAGCAGTGCTACGAAAAGTTAGGCTTGAACATGTTGCGTCAGATTGAGCAAGCTTATTGTCATGATTTGTCAAACCTGCAGACTGAATATACTTTTATAACCGATATGGTTTTAAAATTAAATTATTTTAAATTGTTTTTTCCATGAAACGCCATGCGAGTTCAATCACTAACAATGATGCTGCCCTGCAACTTTGTATTTGTCAAAAGGCTTTGAAAAGACGTTGAGACAGAATGGGTCAATTGCGGCTTTAACCGCAGGCAACACAGTCGCGGCACGACTTTCCTTATTTACACAGACGTTTTCGTTAAGCTGCAAATGTGCAGCTAGCATGATTTACCTTGACCGTGATGCCAAACTTAATACCAAGTGTAAAAGAACGTTTTGTCAACAATAGTCCATCTTGCAGAGTCTGCAAGACAGCGAAGTTGCGATTTTCTACTCATCGTACACGATGAGCTCTCGACTAGTCTGCTGATAGTTTTCGGGCTGCTTTATTGCTGCAACAATTATTTCGTTCACAGCCTTGCCCATGTCCAGTCGTGTTGAATATTCCTCCTTTTACTCTTAGGTAGATCACTTGTGACTGTGAACACCAAATGACACAAGACGGTTGTCAGCACCTTTAATTCTTCAACACAGCTCAACCCTTTGATTAACATTAGGATCAGGCAAACCCATAAATGGCGTGACTAGTTCAAGTTGCCGCATCTTTGTGATGTTGCAACCCACGAGTGTTTAATTTTTGCCTGAAAAAAATGACAAATTGGCTATTTTTTACTTACAAAACACTACATACCCAGGGAAAAAAGAGTTTAATTCTCCTTTGTTCCGTGCGATCGATAATGTTGCTGAGGTGAATCTCGTACGTACTCAATTTATTCTATATGTAGAAACTATAACTGTTTTGATTTGAAAATTAGCGATTGCTGCAAATGATGTTTATTTTTATGTTTTTTTTAGACCATTCCATAACTTACAAAGCCACATTGTTAACAGTTTTTGTTTCAGTGTATTTTGCACACGTAGTTACAGAGATAGCAATCCGTGCTTTTGTTTCTTTTCGCAAATATTTTTGTTTGAAAAATAAAACAAAAATGAGAGTTAAATTTTATCTGCATTCTTGATGCCAAATCTTTACACAAAACGAAGAGGTGTTAGCAGTAGTAAATTATAATTGAAAATAATCTTTTTTGTTTGCATTAGCACTCGTTTCCATTTCCGATTAGTTACGTTCAAAGGCAAATTATTTGGAAAAACCTGAACTTGTGTTTGGCGCAAAGGGTTGGACTGTTTGTTAAGACTTGTTGCGATTGGACTGAAGACAAACTTTGCTGAATTTTATTAGTCACAGTCTCTTTTTGTCGCAACTAGTATTCTTGATGTCAGTCAGTTTATTAAGCTGTTATGATTTCTGAGCTTGTATTATGATATTTGAATGTAGTCTTGAGTTTGCTTTTTTTTCTCTGCTGTCACTTCAGCCTTTCAACTTTTCACACGGAAGCTTTGCTTGCAATTTTCAGGACTGAGAATGCGTAATTTAAGTGAAATCGATTTCCTATTAAAAATTTGTCGATCGATTCCTTGCTTACACCAATTTTCGAGAGTACTTACTTTGCTGAATTTAGTGACATCATATGCTTGCCACGTTTAATATGATGTACTCCTGGTAAAAGGTTTTGTTTTCATACCCTAACTGTTATTTACAAGCGACTGGTGGCGGTGTAGGGTGCCAACCGCCAAGCTGGAAGATCAGAGTTTCAACCTTTTACCAAATCCCATACCGGGATTGTTTTATAAAATGGATATTGNTCTCTCGACTTGCTCTGTGCACAGTGGTGCGAGAGGAACAGACAGAGAATTCAAGGAAAATCTTTTCACTTGGTCATGCGCTNCCATCAGCGTACCGTACCACATCAATAATGTGAAAAAATTCTTCATTTGACTGTCCAGAACCAGAGAAATACCAGAAAAGCTTCAAAAAGAAAATCTTGAAAATTGCATGATAGTTTTTCATAATGTTACCAAGATGAGTGCCAAAGACGTTCTTCAACGATTGGCATTACAAACAAAATTTCAACTGGTTTTTAAGCAGATAAAAGTGCTTAGATTGAAATGTTTTGGCAGAAATACAGCCGACAATATGTCAGCGTTTTTTCGCCGACGTTCATGCAAAACTTTGTTGTGGCAAACAGCTTCGTCGTTTCTAATTAAAATTTTACTGCAGAAATAACAGGTAAGAAAGCAACTGAAGGAATATGTGAGCAACTGAAAGTTGAACGACGGTCAATCACTCAGGAGTTGCACTGTCGAAGCAGACCTTCACAAAGTTCGTCAAATTCGTCGAAATAAAAACAAACACATTGTAGGTGAACTCTTCCCTAAGACTAATCGAGCCCTTCCAAAATCTTTCAAAACCTCATTTTGAGAATAGTACAGTGGCGCAGCCAACGTAATTTTTTTGGGGGGCCCCAAATCTTTTGACTTTAAGCGAGCAAAAGTATTTTCTTTGGGACACTGCCTCTCAAAGCACAAAATAACAAGGTATGCTTTCCCCTGGCTACGACTCCGAAATAACATGATACCTTGTGGTTGTGGTGAACTAAAAAGGAAATATTGTTTCGGCCAACAGCATAAACTCTGTTGCTTCTCTTGTTAGGCTTATGTAACTTAANATCAAGTTGCTTGACTCATTCTGCCACGCGTATAACCATTGAGATGTCTCGCAATTAAAANTGTCGGCTTAGCACGCTATTTTTCTCCGAACTTTGGTTTTATTGCATGTCTTAAGATAAGGATCATGAAATTTGAACGACAGCGTAAGCAATGTTTTAACAGCTGCTCATCGGAGGATACTAATTTTGAAGTAAAACAAGGCTCTCGAAATAATGCCCCATGATTACATAAACTTGTTGCCTTGAGGATTTTTTAGCTAGTAACAACACAATCGCTTCTAACGTAAGAAGGCAAGAAACAATAGACTGATCGGGAAGCTGCCTCAAGGGTGGTTATGCTGAACAAGATTTGTTTCAAGAACGTGTTTTGTTGTTAGTGGTGCAAACGTGACATGCTTCACATCTGAGCCAATTCACACATATTTGCTAACCTTAAGCTAGTTAGGTATGCAAATTTCAACATACTGTATGTTGCGCGCAGAGATTAATTCAGAGCCAAAAGCAGTGCTCGTTTTCTTCCATGCTATTTATAATATAGTTCAACTAAATTTCGAGTTGTACAGTGTTATATCAGTGCAATTATTCTTGTACTGCATACTTGAACCCACCGCGACTGAATGATCCGTTGCATAGATTTCAACAGCTAGGATGCCATACGTCATGTGTCCCCCAGCCACAGTCATGTTTATGACTAATAGCATGCTGCTGTGGTGAACATTAGATAGTGTACCGCTACCACTCGTGATCAAGCCGAAAGTTGTATAAGGAAGCTCTGCAATGGAGCGGCTAGCGCAAGTTCAAAGTTACCTCAATCAAACCGAACTGACAAGCAAATTGAACTTAAAATGCAATTACTTCGCTCTTGTTGAACGACGTTTTCGTCCGAAGAACAACTGACTTGGAGAAAAATGTTTAACATGAACTGATTGCTTGTCCCGTTTTCGGTAATCACAATCGCAGACGCGTTCTTGCATAAAGGTAACCTCTGGGCGCATGATCAACTATCCCCTTTATGACGCAATACCTAAAAAAGCAGACTTCACAAGAGAGCAACCCGTGCACCCGCCCAAAGTTCCCCAAAAGTCCAAGTTGATAAGAATTTACTCATTCTGCTTCATTATGCATGGACGTGGAATGCACACAGTTCTTTTATGAATTAGAAATGTAATGTACAAATAATTTTCAACCACCATGTCACAGTTGTAGAAACATTTATCAAACGTAATATACAGTAGAACTCGTCTAATTCGTCAACATCTAATTCGTCAATTCGCTTAATTCGTCACTTTTTCGTCGGTCCCGGCAGTATTCCTATCTTTTGTGTACATTTCTTTTCGTCTAATTCGCCATCGTCTAATAATTCGTCAATTCGCTCAATTCGTCAACTCTTTCTATCCCTTAGAAGCGTTTTGTGCGGCTAATACGTCACTTGCAGTTTCGCTGTTGATGTTTAAGCAGCTAGTATGTGTGGGAATTCAAACAAATTAAAGGATCTTTATCTGAGAATTGTCGCACCTCGCAATTTGTTTATCGAATTTATACACGAGGTGCGAAGATCGACCCGACTCCCCATTGAGAGAACGCGGAAAGTCCGCAGTTTATTAAAGATTTATAAGGTGCTTGATTAAATGGAGGAGTCCAGATAGAGCAGAGGAATTAATTGTTGTATTCAACCATAACGTCATAAACTTGTATTTTACTGCAAATAAG
>JGI24159J19872_10000934_pt1 | contig 29948 bp, 11 predicted proteins | sample Ectturendosymbi4_FD_19872 | JGI IMG/M metagenome (IMG submission 19872)
CAATCGTAAGAGAGATTGCGAGCATGATCTCTATTGTTGCTTGCTGCCACGGTGCGAAGCTTTGCGCACATGCCGCTCGGGATTTCCGATCGCAACAGCACTCACGCGTAAGGATACTGATAGAATATGGTGGTCGTGTCACGCGGTGCTCGAATAGCAGTTTTGTAACAGCTGGACTGTGGCCACGGTCTGGATACCGAAGTGGTGGCCAGGGTTGCCAGATTTGCCTTTTTTAGGCCAAATTTCAGAAATGTGGCCTCGTTTCAAGTTGGTTGGCCTAAAAAATTTTAGTTGGCCTTTTTTGGCTTCATCTCAAGTTGATGGGCCTTAAAAAATTCATTTGGCCTTTTTTCGCTGAAATAGGTTCCTATGAAGGAAAATACTATTATTCCATTTTTTCGGCAACATATTTGCAAAATTTTTGTGATAAATGATATTAGACCGACGGCTGCGTTCTGATTTCAGTAATATTTTGCGTAATCACTGGAAATGCATGCACTCACTGCACTGTGTAGTGTGTATTATGTTGTAGGAACTAAGCAAGCTCAACGCTTACAAACAGGTCTGCGTCTCCGCGATAGAAATGCGACAATGACGTCGAGAAGTGGAAGAGTCAGTGCCGTGGCAAGGCAGCCCCGTATCCGCCGGTCCGGGGGGGGCCGACCATTCGTAGGGGCCCCACAATGTATATTGTATTAGTAAGTTAGAGCCGTCTCTCTACCCTTGACTTTTACTGTTCTATTTTTTGCCCTCAATGCAGAGCCGGTAGATTAAGCATGTAATATCATGATTCGTTGATTTCGAAAAAGAATTGTGGACATTCGGACACTGTAGCAGTATTTTGTAAAGTTGTGGTTACGTGATATAAAACATGATATTAAAGGGCCCCATCTGGATTTTTTTGGGATGGGCCCAACAGCCTTTCACACGGCTCTGGAAAGAGCTGTAATGATTCTGGTCGTAAGTACAGGAGTGAATGGGAGATGACTTTCGTATGGGTGCAGAAAACTGCCGATGGATCGTCGCAGTCTTTCACTCAAGTGTGCAATCTCACAAACCATGAAAAGTCAGAGAAGCATCAGTAATGAGCTCCAGTACAATGCCAAGGAAGACTTAATCTTAATTTCAAATAATTTGTTTTGATATTCTTGTAATTAAAATGTTTTTTTTGTGACAGAGGCATGGAAATACCGCAAATACAGTTTGGCTTTTTTCTGCCCTTTAAACAATCGCTATGGCTTTTAGCACTGTTTGGCTTTTTATTGAAATTTTCATCTGGCAACGCTGGTGGTCGCGTTGGTGAAACAAAAGGTAATGCATTAGCATAGGCAAACCGCGTTAAAGTGATCGTGATAGCGGGGTGTTTGTTGAAGGGGTGCCACTGTATATTCAAAACATTCCACCGGTGTTTTGTAAACATTTATCGATATGGTTTCAAGTCTCCAGCAAGAAATGGAGACTTGAAATCAATGAGTTTCGTTCATATTGTGACGTCCATATTAGTTAACGATTCGTGTTTTTGCTCAAGCTTTTTTTGTTTCAGTACGACAAACACTTCAGTTCGTTCATTTCTCCCCCTATTAACGACAGTTTCATATATATAGAAAGGGCCCCTTTCTAAGTTTCAGCCAGGGGCCCCACAACCTTAATTCGCCCCTGACTACCAGTATCAAACAAATTCGCTGCGGCAAAATCAAGCAGTCGTAGGTTTGCTTTTTTTGACGAACGACTTTGACACATACTAAGACTACTCTGTCTAAATATAGCAATGATAAAATTTGTTGATGAGTGTGGAAGCATTAATTGCTGTCTCTGTATTGTACTTGTGAGCTGTACAGTAATGTATTCCTTCTTGGTAAAACGATAATGCAGTATATACCTTTTTGGTAAAAAAATATATGTAATCCATAATGTTCACCAGTTGCAATTTAGGACCAGTTTTTGTACTTAACGAAATTCAGTATACATGACGGTAGTCACATGAAGTGACGGATTTATGCATAGGCCATGGCCTAGGGCCCCGCGCTTTGGGGGCCCCGCACAACTCCTTCCTATAACGACTCATTATTAACATAAAAATTGCGAAACTGTGCAGAGGCATAACTTCACAATTTACTTTGAAACGAGCGAAAATGCAAACGTCTAGTCAGAAGCGAATTTTCATTTTCGGGGCACTAGGCTATTTCAAATTGGGGGCCCTTCTGGAAGGTTTGCGACGACTGATGTCATACAAATTAGCAAAACACGTGCTAGTTACATTCACTGAATAAGTTGTTCCAATTTAGAAACACATCAATTTATTCTGAAATCCCTCGATATCAGGAACAAAACCAGTCATAATGAAACTAACGAAAAAGCCAGCGGTGAAGTTATCTGGCAACACTCCCATTACGTATTTATTGAGTTCCCTGTGCATTTGCACTGTTTGCAAATGTCAAGAGCTGGATCTGAGTAAAGCACCTGTACTTCTTACGACACTTAACAACCTATGGTCGGCGATGTCGGGACTTTTTATCTGCAAAATCGTTGATAATTTTGTCGTACTTTATCTTTCTAGCTGAAGCATATGCAACATACAGAATAACAAGACTTTGCAGTACGGCCTCCTCGAAACAAACCTGCTAAGATTAATTTTACTGGTGTTTCATATCAATTTTCAACTGTTAAAAAATAAACGGAAAGAACAGTCGGACTCAAAACGACGTCAGTGACTGCGACGTCATTGACTGGCCCCTCCAGAATAAAATTCTTGGCTGTGCTACAGGTAAACTGAAACCGGTCCTTTCATACCGCCGTTCCTCAATGACTAAGTGTAAGTCAGGGCAGATTGTATGATGTAGATTTGATGAGGAAAGGGCCATTTTTGTGTAATTTAATCGGAAAAGTCTGGATATATGATTGTTTCGATGAAATTGTGTTTTTCGAACACAAGTGATACATGACTTGCAAAGTTGCATTAAATGATTTATTGTACAATCCGAATTAAATGTGTTTCATTTTAAGAGTACTTGTCGTTTGCAGTTGCAAAATGTTGTTAAATTTTTCTGCAAGAAATACAGTTTTGTCAGGCAACACTATGTAGGCCTATAAATTATGATAACCTTATTATCTGAATGTTTTGATACCCTTTATAATAAAAATAAATCAGTATAGAAGTATGATATTTTTGGTTGCTTGTCTTAAGTTATGGGCCTTATGGATAATTTACATTTAATTGCTTGATATTTTGAAGCGAAAATAACACAAATATTTCCTTTTCAAAACATTTAAATTTATTTTCTTAATGGTTTAACTTTCGTAAAAATTGTGCTTATATATCATACAGAAATTACTAGAAAGGGCGCACATTTCAACTTTGCCATTGGGGCCATTTCGCATAGATACGCCAGTACATTTTGCGTCATTTAATATTTGCAGCCTTAGCTACAGTCAGACATGGGTACTCGTCAATCGTATTCGATTACAATGTTTTGAGTAGCCTTATCGTAATCGATCGAACTGACCAAAAATGAAATGTAATCGTAATCGACTGCATTGCGAATTTATTCGTAATCGACGATTACTTTCGCGATTAACTTGGAAATCTTCACCCTACATCACTTTGCGATGAAGCGCGGTTGTGGTGGCCGGGTTTCCTCCTTTATCATCGTCTGTTGTGGTTATTTTCGGGAAGGCCATTTGCTCGTCTATGTGGTTTAAATCCATACAGTCCAGGGGCAAGCACAGCGTTTCTAGCTAATTCTCGCTTTGTTCCAGATAGCCTTCGCCCTTCCTACTGGCGGCCAGAAGTAACGTAGTGAGTCTAGTCTAGTGAGACGTAGCAACAAAATAGGAACTCTTCTTAAAAACGGGTTCACACTTCAGCAACAGAATAGCGGTACATTACGCGGAGAGGTGTTGGTTTTGTCTATATATACTCAGAGTGAACTTATGAATGTAAGTGCTGGAGTAGGCTATGTATATAAGTAGTACAGTAATTTATGTACAGTACATTAACTTTCTTTCAGAGGAATAAGGTACTTTAATCCAAGTCGAAAGTACCTCTCCACGACACTGATATCTAGCATGTCAACTGTGATCCACCAGTATCTGGTAAAAAAAACTCAACGAAACCTGTGGTTTTGTTAACCATTGACTATTGGTCCAATAGACAAATGCGCAGCTACAACTGGCATCACTGTTCATTGCCTTTCAAATTAAAAGCTGCACAGTGAGATGTTGGTTTGCAGACGAACAAAATCCGCGGTTAGAAGAAATAGTCAGCAATTTTGAAATTACTAACAAACGAATTTTCAGCGTTGCTGGACAAATGTTCAAGTCTGATAGATGTCGTTTGACTGTTCAAGATTTGAAGCGTTGATGTTTATAACTGTATCGAAGATTTAAACATTGATCATTTTTGTTTAATTAATATTTAAAGTGTTTGTTGCAGTTGAGTAACTGAAGAGAGGGATGAGGGGCGATATGGCTCCCCTGGTCAGATAATGTAAAAACCAGGCCTCCACTTAGCTTATAGGTTCCTTACAGAGGCCAGTGAGCCTCTTTCAGCTACGTTTATTCTCTAGCTCAAAACTCTAGTTACGCCACTGCTTTGTTGACTGCACGAACATCTCAGTAAACAATCAATGTTTTTTTTCCGGTACTTGATCCTTACAGATTAGTAATTTCGTTTATTGCATTGATTCATATCGTATGTTGTCTGGAAATATACATACATAAAACTATGCAAATGGATTTTGTTCCCTTTCTGAAGATGTTTCAAGACAAATGTAATCGCGATTGTAATCGTGATCACTTACAATGTAATTGTAATGGATTACATTCTGATTTTGTTTATTCGTAATCGAGCAGGTGGCAAGTAATCGTAATCGATTACATTTGTGCTGTAATCGTTCCATGTATGGCTACAGTACAGGCTAGTCTTGCCTTTACGCCGTATCTTACCCATGAAAAGAAACAAGAGGTAGACGCGGGCTGAACGAAAGTACCTCATTGCCCCCGTGTTATCTGAAAAATGGATTCAGGCGTTTTGTTCCACACATTATATTCGTAACAACAACCAATTCTCAACGCCATAAACAGAGAATGCTCTTCGTCACTTCAATCCTTCGCGCTAATCTATACAGACCTTTAATTAGTGGCATAGTAAAAAAACGTGCGTTGAACCAAAACAAAAATACAAATATAATTGCTTACAAATATGCTGGAAATTGTCCTTATTCCCAAAATTTTGGCGAATAGCACTATTTTGTTTGGGATATCGCCTCTCAAGGCACCAAACGACTATATGTTCTAAAAGTTGGGGGAAATGGCCCCCTAGCCCCTGGATACACCTGTGGGACAGTCAATTGCACTGAAGGGACTCAAAAAATTTTATGCTCTGATTGGGCCAGAAAAATTTTCCCGGTCGGTTTTGATAAGCTTGTGACTCCCTACTCAAAAAGGCTTGTGAATTTGAACAAAAGTTTTTCCCAAATGGACGGACATTGCAGAACGCTGAACTCCGCTTCACTGAATTGATTCAAACTCGGACCAAGGAAACTGTTGCATCTTCCAAATATTGTTTGGCTGTGTAAAACTCTCGCATGGATTTGAACATTTTCGCCGCTGGCGCTCCCCATTTTAGACATTTGTTCCAACCTTGCCTCATCTTTCAAAGCATTGTACATACGACACAGGTTTAAATATTATATTTGTCCTCAACACTGCGCAGTAAAGCAAACAAACGAGACAAACACATTTACAGTAAGGTCTATGAATTCACGCATTGAGAATTCATAGGTATTCAACAGTTCTGAGAGAGACAATGTTAAATAATGTGTTTAACTTGACAATACACATTATCACTATAAACGACCAGCACAGCACACCCGTAATTTAATCCGCTTAGTTCCCGAGAACTGGTGCTCTGCCCTAAAATTTTCGGGTCCCTACCACTTGGCGTCCAGCATAGGTCTAGGAGCAGGTAAATTTTTGGAGGTGCAAAAGATTTTTGCCCGAATTTCCCCAAACGTGCCCGAAAATTTTTTGTGCGACTTTTGCCTGCAAATTTTCTCCCAGAAAGATCATGAAGACCTTTTTGGTGTGACCTCCAAAAAAAGATCTTCATGTGTTTTTCTGCAAACATTGGGTGCCATTGTTTGAAGACAAACAACATTGGGCGCCATTTTTGCCCGGATTTTCAGGGATTTTGCCTGGATGTTCTGCGATTTTGCCCAGATTTTCAGGGATTTTGCCCGGATTTTTGACAAATCAAAAACTTTTTGGGGATGCTTGCCCCCCCCGCCCCCCTACACCACTGGCGTCCAGGACTGAATATTTTAAGCTTCGGATAATTTGCAATTGCCAAAAATCCAGTCAACAGATCATGAAATAGGGCTAGCTATGCAAAATAATGATCCTTGGCGTTATTAGTGAAATCAACACAATATACAGTTAACAGGCACCCGTTTATGAATGCTGTATATTCTTTTGACACTGAGTATGTTGCCTGGCTTTCAAAAAGTTTAGAATTCCACAATTAGTTTCTGAGATTTAGAGTTACCGCGGAACCGGTATCATAAGACCAGTGATATTTCCACTATTATGACAAGAACCGCTGCTGAAGACAACGGGTCGGAGATTAAACGACCCGATACCCTCACTTTGTGCAGGAGAATTGTCTTTCAAGTTGTAATTCTCTGAGTTGATATCTTCAAACTGTGGGTCGGCAATAACTGAAAACTCATCGTTTCCTGTAGCGGATCTCCATTGCTGAAAAGACCTTCCTTTGGGGAAAAACTTGTCCACATTTTCTTTCAACGTGTTATTCGGAAAGTAATAAATGTTGTAATCGACTATTGGTACGTCAAATGTCCAGAAGTCACCTCGACCATACATCCGAGGATGTTGGTGATCAACATAGATTACGTTGTGAAGAAATTTGAGAATCTTTAAAAAAAATGTCTATTGAAACCATTGAGAAAGAGCGTTTTCTGGATTTCCAAGACAAGCGAACAAAATAAGCATACACAAAATACACCGCAGACTCACAAGATAGCTAACTCCAAATGCGGCAAGCAGGTAAATACCCTGAATAAAAATCTTCATATTTTCTAGTGATTTAATCTATTCTAGACAAAAAGCAGTAATACTCAGTGCAGGATTTACTAATAAGCATAAAAGACATTGACCTACTACAGTAAGCCCTACTAGCGTCTGGAGTCAAACCAGCGTAATTACTTGGCCACTCAAGCATGGAAGAAAAAAATCAGAGTAGTAACAGGAAACGCGTGATGTTTCGAAAACGAGTTATCCGGGGCTAATGTGGTGTTTCCGCTTAACTAAGTTATAATATTTTTACTATTAACTTGAAGATGAATGCACTTAAATGACATTTGCAAAACGTTCCGGTTTGCGACATAAAAATTATGGTCACCTTAAACATTTTGTTAAGGTATGACCTTGGGGACCGATGAAACATTTTGAGGGACAGCAACTATTTTTCATAATTTCATCTTAATACAGAGAGAACCTTGAAGCGAGGTTTTAGTGTATTTTGGCGGTGTTTATGCAGTGAGGTTCTACTGCATCTTGAGAGATCGCTAGAAAAATTGAAGAGACGATTTCGGTCCCTCAAAACACCTTAAAAGAGCACTGACTCTAGCAATACTGAGACAGGCCACACTTCTGTGAATTTGTGATCTGTGAGTTCGATCTAAGGCCCACAAGCATCAAAATTCGCCCCTGGAGGACCTCCAGCGTGGCGGTTTGTTTGAATCACAGTTTTTTTTTATTAACTTGAACTCTGTAAACTCTGCATATCTGATTCTTGACGCGTAGCAAAGCAGATTGTTGCTGCAAACAATTATCTTGGTCTGCAAAATAGACTCCCGTCTGTTCTACAGCCATCACACTCTCCACGTTCCACTTCCACGAGCACGACTGCTGTACAAAATCTTCCTTATTCACCAAGCACTCTTTATCATTAGCACCACGCATCAGCAGAGCAAGCCCTTTTTCAAAAACGTTAAGACCAACATTTGCTGCTGCACTTAGTGTCAGGCGTTAACATCAAAAGCAATTTTCTTACCTGACGAGGAATCCCACCAGGTCCAACGGCTTTATTGCACGTACCAAACACACGTTTGCCGGTTGTGTGGTGTATCATATTGTTCACAGCCACGTTATTCTGACCGCAGTGGAAATTTATAGCTGTATCGGATAGCTTGTAAAACCAGTTGTCGCGCACTGCCACAAACATCAAGCAGGTTGTACAGTATTATTCGTTGAACGGTAATATTTGGCGTTTTCAAAGAAACTCAGCAGTTTTTGAAGTGGCGCTTTTTTAATTCAAAAGTACTCTCTACGTTGACTTAATCTCATCGGGCTCCTATCCACTGCATATCGTGCCTACTAATTTCGCTGTTGGTAATCGCTATAATTTCCTTTGGCATATCAGTGAACATCATGAACGTATTCATGGTACTTGTAGCACGCAAGCATGTGTGTGATCAGTTAAGCGATGACACGTGTTGTTTGAATAACAGGCCAGTGGTGGTAGTATCGTATGATACCCGTTAGACATTTACGTTGGTATCTTTCAAACAGTTTCGAAAATTTTCGCCACATTCTTGGATCGTGTGATAGCCACCGCGTATGTGAGTGATCGGGCAAGTCAGAACAAGGTGATCAACTGTTTGCTTCGGTGCATCGCAGTATGGGCACCATGGGTTCTGGCTTACTCCCCATCGATGAGGTGTTTGGTAAGTCTTGGTCATAGGCGTAGCCAGGGGTGCCTAGGGGGCAGTGCCCCCCAACTTTTTAGAACATCTAGTCATTTTGTGCTTTGGGAAGCGATATCCCAAAAAATAGTGTTATTCACCTAAAATCAAACATTTTGGCCCCCACCACATTTTTGGGCTGGCTACGCTACTGATCTTGACCTGCTTTGTTTTTCAACGGTTGACACAACAGGCCAGTGACAGTTACGAAACATTTCAATAAAAAACCCAGCTGTACAATAAAACTTNAAAAAATGGATGCTTTACTCAGAGGAAAACCAGCAACACAAAGAGCATATCATTTCATCGATACGATCTGAAGTTGATTTAAAATGTAGTTTTGTTTTTTGAAATTGCAACTCAAACATAGCTATTCCATGTTTCGAAAGAAATTCTGCTAAATGTTTCACTATGAGCAGTTTCCTCCATCAAAACGCACTGTAGCGAAGCAGCTTCCACCACATCTTTTTGTGATTTGACTTGACTTTATTTTGTGCGTGTAAGTAATATTTTATCAAGTAGCAACAACATCCAAGATTTGGTTGGAAAAGTTTTATAATTCGTTGGTCTGTATTTGACTGTTTTCAATTTTATGATGATTTCCAGTTTAACGAATTGTTTCTTCAGTTTTGTTTTTAGTAATCTCAGAACAAACTGATCTTTTATGTCTTCATCACGAAAAACGCAAGATTTTCATAATAATTTGATTAGTAAAAGAGTTACCGGTATGGATTGTAGTTTAGGATCAGTTTAGTGCCCTTGATGGATATGTGAATAGTTTTGGCGATACATTTTCGAAAATACGTACTGGCTCAGGTTGCCTATCGTTGAGTGGAACAGGAAAATTAAAGGAAAGGGAAAATTGCAAACTTGATATTTAATCTCATGAAAACAATTTTTCCTGTTAGCCGCAGTTGCACTTATTATAAACTATAGAATAAGCAGTGCCCTATAGATTGTTGTTATGCGTTGAGTATACTGATGTTTGGGCTAGCAACGACTGATTCGCATACAGAAAAAGAAATTAGTGAAAAACATACAACTTTTCATTCCAAATCAAAACGCGATTTACAAACAAGCAGGTAAACAAAGTCCTATGTAGCATCGCTTTGTTATCCTTTCTAGAATCGTTCAGGAGTAAGACTTTTTTGACAGTAACCGAAATGCCAGACGAATGAAACAAATTTGGAGTAAGTTAAAAAGGCTTTGACAGCATTTGGTAAAATCGTAATTGGTTTTTCATGTACCCAGGCATAGTTGTAGAAACGGACTGGACTGAAAAAATGAAAATAAAATTAACTTGGGACCTTAGGACCTTATAATCTTATAGATGTGGTAAAAGTTGGTGAAATGACAAAAAATCTTTAAAATGAATATTTTTGAAAAACCTAATAAATCTGAAAAAGTAAGACCAGCAAAACGAGCATAAAATTTCTTTCTTTGCATCTACAATACACGTAAAAATCAAGTATGACTACAACTTACCTGTCAAAGACGAAACTGCTGTGTCACCGAACACACCAATAGCTCCATAGAAATAAGCATCGGAGTGATGGATTGCGTTGTGCGATATCAGAGCATGAATGTGGCAAATTGACATATTCTAACGATAAAAAAAATATGTTGTCAGATTAGGAGTGGCGTAACTGATGAAGGCAAGGAGATGAGCCACTCCCCCTGGCAAGCTAAATGCAAAAACTGGGCCCCCTTTAGTTGACATTTTGATATTTAGTATTCTTAAATCTGTTGTTTTTTGCGTTTTTCGGGGTGTTTTCGTTTTTCTTATCTGGTATGGACATCCACGACATCTAGAGATTCATTATCATTTCTTAACCTTTTTCTGAGTTTTGGTTGGTCCCCCTACGGTGACCTCTTCAGCTAAGCTTTGCCCCCCTGGCTCAAACCTCTAGCTACGCCACTGATTAGCAGGGATGTAGTGCTAACAAGAAAGGTGTGGGAAAAACTAGCCATTTTAAAAACAGCTTCGAACTCATTTTAAAGAAAAACATGAAAAAGATGTGGGAACGCCGTTCCCGCCCCACTACACCCCTGCAGATTAGACTTCATAAAACTGTGGTTTCTAAAGCTTGCGTTTGGATGCAAGCTCTTTCAAAATTTTAGCTAATGAGAACCTTCTGTCAGCTGGCTCTAACGTTTTAAATGTTGTTTTGAAACCTGATTACATCAAGTTTTTCATTCCCAGCTAGGGGATAAATTTGGTCCGTATCCAATCTATCCTGTGGAAAACTTTCAAAAGTCTGATCTATGTAAATAATAAAAGGGTGAAATCCAATCTAAGTCTAATTTTTGCACACATAAACACGTCTAAATATCTTGAGTTATATTACCACGGTAAAAAATGTCTTTTTGTCTTTTTTGATAGAACAAGATAAGGTTGAACTCTTTAACTACTTTCAGTAAACCTTTCTTTCATCTTAGAACTTGCACATATGGTCGAAAGTAAATGGCGGTTTCATATGCAATAGATTTGCACATGAAAAGGAATATTTCAAAAATAGTGCATCGTCAAAAATATGCACTCCTGTACACGTCGTAATCCAAGGTATATTCAAAGCAATATTGGCTGTTGGTTCCCGAAATCAAAAACTTGTTATACCAGGTTGGGTTGAGAAGCCTTTTTAAACAAAACTCTATCCAAAAGGAAAACCAAGGTCGTTGTTAACACATGCTTTTGTAAAATGTGCCTTGTGGAAGAAGTAACATGCGATGTAGCCAGGTGTTGATGATTGGCATAATACGTTCACATGTATGCAATAATTAAGCCCAGAATTATTCAAAACTGTTTGGCCAATATTAATCAGTTGGAAAGACATAAGGCTAAGCGCTCTAAATTTTAGCATATTCAGACCATTACTAGTCTGACAATTACCAATTACCAGTTTACCAATGCAACGTTTGATAATAGAAATAAGCGCTTAACATTTTATACTTAATTAAGACCTATCGTATTACCTGAGGAGTACTTTTCTTCACAAAACTCCATAAAACAAAGCTCAGCCAAGAACTTTGATGAAAGAAGGGGGAACGAGGCTTGCGTACAAGCAAAATTATTTCAGATCCAAGGCCGTATTTGTGCCACGCCTAAGCCAAACAGATTTCATTCTCTTCACAAAAGTTATGAATTGCACTGGGCAAAGGAGATGAACGTTTTTATAGACCGCAAAGTGACTATAGATCCACTGATGTTCAACTGAAAGATTTCTATAAGTTTTTGTTTTCGTATCTGCTGAGATTTTTTGAAGCTGTAAAGACGTGAAATATTAAAATTAAGTGTATTATCGTTAATGTGTAATTCTATATGATAACAAAGATGTTTTGCATTTTGCGAATCATTTACGAGCAAGGATAAACTATTTGCGAAACAAATTACTATAATGCTTCTGTTATTTTTACTATAATATTTATGTGACGACAAGGTTTCTTGTTTTTACATTGAAATTTTAAAGACCAGACCCGTATCCAGCTTGGGACACCGGGTGGGGCGAAGAGTTTTCTGAGGGGACCCAAATTTTACATCGATAGCATGTACGAAAACAAAGGTTATTCATCACATATTTCCAGGGGGGGCATGCGCCCCCTAGTTACGGGCCTGGTAAAGTCCCGCAGCAGAAAAAGTGGTTTCTTGATTAAACAGCCTTGGCGATGCATAAGCAACGCCGTTAACCTAAACTACTACTCGTGTTTATGTTACTTCTATAAACAAGGTTTTAGTCACTTCTCTTTTTCAAATATAATTTGTTTTGAAAATCAGGAAATTTTCCTTGCTTTACCTGTTCTTACTATCAAAGAAACATACAGAATACCTTCAGTAAATCGCAAAGGGTGGTTTTATTAAAAAAATACAGATGAACTGCTGATGTTTCTAAAAATATACTTCTTGCAAAAATTGCCTTTATAAATACTTCAAAGGTGAACGAGCTTTTTACTTAATTAAGAGAGGTCGGGTACTTTTTGCGCCGGCGTTTTAGCGACGACTATATGGCGCCAGACTGTTTTGGCACCATCCGCTTTGGCGCTGAACTGTTTTGGCGTCAGTTTAGAAACTGACAAGCGTGTTGAATGGAAATGGATAAAAACATGGACAAAACTCTAACCCTCTTACTTGCGAGCTAGACCTCGCAAATGTTCAAGCGGTTCCCGTCAGTCAAAACATTTTGCTATGTTTAGAATACGTTCACCAGCCTATTAGGCTAAGTAGTTTTGATTCGGAGCTTCTCTACCAATCAACTGCTCACAACAAGCATCACGCCCTCTATGTTATTAGAAAATAAGGATATGATGTTTACTGTGAGCATCTGATTGCTTTGACATTTATCTGGAACGTATTGATAACATCTTGGAAAAATGTTAGTTTACCCCTCTTGCTAAGAAGCTTTTCATCCATTTCTGGTATGGGCTCTAAAAGAAAATGAACGAGAGATTCTTTAATGTTAAGAAAAACACGTCGTCAGAGCAGCTTATACCACCAAAACAGTCCAGCGCCACAACTGCTCGGGGACAAATCGCCCCATTCCCGATTTAAGAGAAACTCAACAAACTTGTATGGATTGTTTGCAGGGCTTGAAGGAAACTGATCTAACACAAAAAGTTGTGCATGCTCTCGGCTTGTGCAAGCGACCTGATAGTTATAGGCCATCAAGTAGTTTTATAAAACATCTATGAGCTATGTGCAGTTAGTCATCAACTCAAAGCTTATATTGTGAAAATCGTTCCGTTCCGCTTAATAAAAGTTGTCAAACAGAAGCTCCAGGTTTAAACTCAACAGGCCTACTTGCGTTGCAGTACTAAAAAGCATGAGGTTATGATGTAAGCAGCCGGTGAAAATGATAGTGCGTTTTATGAGGCGGAAGCTATTCTCTCTGCTGCATTCTCTATAACGCTAATGTTGAAAGTAACCTTAGCAACAAACTTATTTGAATTTAGGCATTAATCTTTTTGTGTAATATTTCCACATTTTGTGGAAGTTGAAAGTAGTCCGTTATGAAGTTTGTTTGCCAATCTAATGACTCATGAGCACTTCGTCTCTAATTGGCTTTTAGTTCAATCGTTAGTTAAACAATTATTCGAGAGATATGCGGGGAGGACTGTGATGAGGAGTGCTCTTGTTGTTTTTTATGAAGTAATAGCAAATTATATGTTCAAAAAATTGATTTCTCTTAGCAACACTACGCGAAATTCAGCTTTGGTTTGTAGTTCGAATTTCAAACATTCAAACTCTTTCAAGGTTTGTGTTTAGTTTATCAGACCAAGCACAAAAAAATGCAGCAATAACTATATTAAGCGATGTCAGTGTATATTAATCATTCGGCTGCGCCGTCAAATGTTACAAAAACTGGGAAATTTGTCGATGTTGAAGTTGATGTTAAGGTCATTGTTGTAGTGTTTTGGGGCGAGGGACCGCAAGGTCATTGAATCAAGACCCACAAGGAACCAAATAAATAACGCACCACGTAAACAAAAGACAGAAAAGCAACAGCAACGTCAGTAGTAACAACATCAGCAACAACAACCGATTGTCTCAAATAAAGTATGGTAACAGACAGCAAAAATTAAAGGAGGTATTTCGCGGATTAGAAAGCACTGGGAAGGGATATATTATAGCATAACTTGATTCAGTAAGTATTTTTTGTATGTTGGACAAAACAGTAGGAATGATTTATTTCTTAACTCTTTGGGAATATTGTTGCAGAGTCTAGGTCCTGTGTATTGTATAGATCTTCGTGTTAGAGATTAAACTACTAAAAGTAATTTATGGTGTGTTGAGAAGGCAAATTTTGAATTGACGCCAAATACAATGGTCGCACGCAGCCCTACCGTGAAATGTACATATACAGTATTATCACGAAGTATATAAAAGGTATGTGTCATAAAACAGCGAAGTTTACCTGTTTTATACCGCAATCCCACATGTTTGAGGACAAGTAAATTCCAGCAAAATCGTTTAAGATCTTATTTCCGTAGTGGTGGACGTTGTTTCTCTTGATGTGAAATACAAATTGACCGACATCGACATGATTCAATGTGAAAACTTTTTGCCAGCCGACCTAAAGCAAAGTGAATTTTCTGACATTGTGAAGCTGATGTCACTGCATCAACTTACTTCAATCGACCTTAAACAAGTTTGCCCACCACTGGTCTAAAGGATCACTATTTTCAAAATGCATCAACATTATATGGAAATGGAAAAGTTATTCCCAACAGGGACAAATTTTGCATAGTTTGTCTGTTGTCCAGTTGGATCTTGGTTTGCGGCACTGACGTAACTTAAATCATTAGTGCTGGACGAAAAAGACAACATTACTCAAAATGGCCAAGAGGCGATAAATCGACAAAGGTTAGGAAGTGCTGGTTTAACAATTTTTCAAAAATTCACCTTAACTTTTGAAATTAAAACTTGCAGCGGTAGAAGTTTAGTTAGTTGACAATTTTTATCGCAAACTAAGCCTTACCATGATACCAGCATAAGGTGTGAAACTGATGTCGTTTTCTGACACGTGGATGTTGCGGACTCCCTTCACGTGAACGCACGCAGGCTGAAAGAAATAAAATTTGATGTAATAAGTCAGTTTTAAAACATTGGCGCTGTTTGTGTTTGAGCGCACCATCAGTTGTTTTTCATTGCAACTGCAAAGAAAAATTTTAAATGTTTAAATGTTTGAAAGATCCAGAGTTGAAAATCGTAAGGGGACATTACATGATCACAGTTGAAAATGAACGAGCAACTTTCTGTTCTTAATTTGTGACCACAGCTTCTCAACCAAAGCGCAAGTCACAATAGTATAAAATGTTGACGGACGAGGTTACGGAAAGTTTTTGGAATATTCAGTCAGCTAAGTATATTGTTAGTCATAACTGCCTTTGCCTCATGCGGAAGACGACATGTAAATTTCCAAGCAGTTTTAGTTCGCTAAACTCATGCACCGTGATAAACGCCTGATGGTGCTTTATGTACTTCAATATCAAGAACAAAACTATGTCCGCAAGAATGTCCATAATCAGTCAGTTAGCATACAAACATAGTTTTGCCAATATTAAAATTACGCAACTGCTTGCAGCTGCCAACGTGCAAACATCTAAATATCAGGGGTATTGTGTGAGTTTGCAGGCGTTTTCAAAGCAAACGCGGATAGTGTTTTTCACTAAAATTGCAGTACTCAGCGTAGCATATACTGGTCGCGTTTTATACCCTAGTTTGAAATCTTTGTCTTGTGCAGTGAACTTCTGGTTAAAAGCTCTGCTTGCAATGGCAACAATTTTTTCTTCATAGAAGCACAAACACTTTTAAAGGCCTACTCGCTCTGTACCCCAGTTTGGGTATCACAAGTGGTCTGCGGGTGCCCAACTTATATTAACCTATGCCGTGAACTACGTGATGGTTTCAGTAGTGGCAAGAAACTGCCAGCAGGGCCTAAGGAGCTTTCCTTTGCAGCCAGTGGCGGATTAAGGCTCACTGGTGTCTTTCGCACTGACAAACCTTGGTGGTCCCTACTTTTATACACTGAACCAGTCTCTTCATTTGTTGTCCTGTCGGACCAGATATACAGTGCAGGTTGCAGCAATACAAAATATATCATGTGTTCTAATCTTACAGAAATGTACCGAAGTTCCAATTTCACAGCCTAATAAGCATTTTTCTACATTTCATTTTCGCAGAATCAATAATTATACACCTAAAAGTTGTGTTTCTCAGAACCTCTGCTTCAGTTAATGTACACGTGAGCCGAGTATTTTTGAAGCATAAGTAACCTTTTATGCAGTTGGTTTACACGCTACAGTGTAAAACACAGCAACCAACTTTCACATTTACAAATATACTGTAAAAAAACCATCACCTACCTCCTTACCTCCCGTTACACAATCTATAGCTTTTCTAAGCACACATTTCTTTTTTCCTATCAGTATGGCTGTAAACTTTGTACTCCTCTTAAACGTCCCATTTGTGGTGACCTTTAATCACCGCAAGTTTACTTATTTTTTTAGTTAAGTTGAACAAAGCATACACCCTCCATCTACACACACGGACCCCATGACAGCGGTAGGGCAGGGAAGCAGTGAGAAGGTTAAGAGCAATGGAAACTTATAAAAAACAAACAAGTTTTTACCACTATGCTTGTTTCTTTCCAAAATAGTACTTATTTGACCAAACCGAAATTTTTACAGACTTTGATGACAATTTCATAAATCGGTAGACCGTGAAAATCACATGATACTGTTTACGAAAAAAACACCTGCGTTGCTGACCTTTTGAAACAGTAGGGATGGCAATGCCCACGCTCCCCGGCATCCCTGCCCACACTCACTGTATTCTTAAACCAGTACCAGCCCGTATTCTACTCAATTTCTAGTTTCTACCTTATCCTTATTAATATTAGCAATTCGCTTCTCATTTACTCCTACATTTCAAACTCTAAACGTCTACATAAGCCAAAAACACATGCAAATTCTTGACAGTGACACTACACAACGTATCTGTCTAACATACAATACTGCTACCACAGTTGCTCAATTTTCTAAAATGTGCCAATGTTTTACAAAACATTCTTTGAAGAAGCGCTAGTATCTAAAATAAACAATAAAGCACTTCAAGCTTGTGAACTGCTTGTACGATTTCAAGGTTGTATCCCACAGACGAACATATTGAACCGCTACAAAACTGCATTTCTGTCACCATCAGAACCAATGCGCAACAATTTAAGTTGTCGTAAAATGACAATTGTTTCCTTCGGTAAGTAATATGTTTGCTTGTTATTTAAAAATCTCACATATGCTTCAAGAATAGGAAGTGGACGCAAGAGGACATGAAATGAATTCACGAAAATACACTAGATCTTGAGCTGAAAATCTTAAATACTTTAGTGTGCTTATGGGTTTTATGCGGTGGTGGACTTGGGATTGGGAAGCCCGAGACAAGGCTAAAAAGGTTCCTTCTGATAACGTCATCATACTCAGCCAACCGTGACAAGGCCTTTTGATAAAGCCTACGAAGGGGATATTCGGGCCACCCAAGGATACGTTCCTGTGACTACGGTCATGATTGACATAACAGAAAAATGCAAAAGGGTATTCATGATACACAACTTTGAAAGCACTGAAAGTTGAGAAGACAAAGCTAGCAACATATAAAAATTACTCGATAGCAAATTAGCGTCACCCCCCACTTCTCTAATTTTGCTCCCTGCATTCACCATCAATAAGCTTTCTCTGCATTCACCATCACTTCTCTGCATTCACCATCAATAAGCTAGAAAGTTTATAACACACTTCCCCCCAGAAAAATGCTTGGTTTCCTGAATTTGTTCACAGCCATGTCCTTAAGGGACTCCATGAAACCACAAGCCAAGACCAAGCAGATTCAAAACACTGAACTTGTTTTAAATTTCGTCCTTTTAGCTACACTCAAGAACATGGCATACATACAAAAGCATCCAACCTGAGACTTGATTCGGAAAGATTTGAGTCTGGATAAGTCAAAGCTGCCCTCATCTTGCAGCAGGGGAGGATCCAATGGGTGGGCAATTGGGGCGATTGCCCCCTAAAACCTACGGAAGTAACTTTTTTACCCTGATTTTGTACAATTCGGAAATCAGCATTCGCGAAGGCCATTGTGACGTCCATTGTTTTGTCACAGCAGTGTTGTGAAGTGTACTTCATGTCTCTTACAGTAGTGAACTCGTAATGAGACTTGACTGCCAAATATTACTGAAATCGCCCCCCCCTAACGTTGCTAGCTGGATCCGCCCCTGTCTTGCAGTGACACTATTTGTTTGAAAAATGTGCAAAAGTAGCAAATAACTCATCATATATATTTTTGCAAACATTTTTACCGACCCGTATGCTGCAAGCTTACAGTTGTTATTGTGGGCTACTTTGATAGCGGAGTACTTCCACATTACAGGTGCTGTTGGGCGCCTTTTTGAAAGTAGAGTACTTGCACATTGCAGTTGGTGTTGGAGGCCTTTTTGAGGCAGAGTATCCGCCCATTACAGTTGTTGTTGGGGACCCTTCTGAAAGCTGAGTACTTATTTATGATCTGCTTCGGAGTATGTTATATGAGTGGTTAATACGTTTTTCACAAAGTGTACGCGCGAAGCACCTCGGTGGGGCCCCTATCGCTCGCCTCCCCTTAAATTCACCACTGGTTTTGTGTAAAATAGCGCTTATGGATTTTTAAGAAATTAACACTCCAGGCAAAGTCAAATCTAGCGCGTTTCGTTCTTGACTGGCAACCCTGCCTAGTGCCTGCTATACGACTTTTATTCTTGGTTTGAGCGAGTTGTTACTGACCACTGCTAAGCCGCATTAGATCTCGGGGCAGGTGTTGAGCAGCCATTCAAACGCCGCAGACATGCCGTTACAATTTTGCAGGATTCATGTGACAGTCTTAGTGATCTTGTTGCCGAACAGAGGTCACTTCACACTGCATCAGCAGTGGCCCTTGTGGTACACCTGGGAAGACAACCCAAGGGTTCTCCACATATCGAGAAACAGAACATATAGATCAATTTTCACTAGTTATACAAAATTCCCACGGATCTTCATTTGTTTTAATTCATTTTTCACACTTTTCTCAATCTTGCGGTGCCCCTTGGCCCTGGTGCCAGTCCCGTCGCCACGGGGCGACTTTGGTGGGCTTAGTTCCCAAAAAAGCTCCAACCCCCCCAAATTGGAATAATAAACAATGTAAATCAGTGGAATTATTGTCAAATTTGAATGTCAAGCCCCCCTGCACAAACGTAAAGCCCCCCTATTGACGGCTTTCTGGCGACGGTTCTGCCTGGTGCCCGTTTAGCATGTGTTCAATGTGCTTAATTGTTAATGCGCCACTGCTTGCAGCAATCCATCAACGCCGAGTACTTGGTGGAAAAGCAGCGTCCGGTTCTTTGGAATGATACGACCTTCACCGAGCCGTGTCAACCAACTTGACAGGCGTGTGCTCGAAGCCTGCAGAACTCATCCAGCTTGCATCTTTATAACGGTACATCTTCCATCAATGTTGACGTTTTTTTCGGTGAATTTATGCTCGTAATAAACTGAGTGGTAATAGCTTGCAAATCAGAGTTAAGTATAGGAGGTCATTAGACCGCAAGTTAGGCAATTTTTCCATGATAAACGTAAGATATAACAATAAAGCTAACTTCATCTAATTGCGTAGATTTAATTATGGAAGTAGTTTTGTCAACTTTCCCGGCTCCTGGTTTTCTGCTCTGTTATATGCACCTGGAAAAAGCAATTAACACCGCAGCCAACGAAGGTGTTGCGATATATGAGAAGGTTCCTTGTAGCAAACTCATCGTCAATGCTTCCGGAGTAGTCAGTGCTGACGCCTTTGTAGCCGATGTCCGTAAATGAATTGTAGACGATCTACACAAAATTAGTTTTTGTGGTTTTGACAAACTTATACGAACGTAAAAATGTATTCAATCGACATAAGTTCCGTAACTTGTGTTTTGATGTAATTTGTGTAAAACCGATATAATACATCCTGTTTCTGTACCGTGTTGGGTTTATGACAATTTTGAAATTGTAAATTGCTCTGAGATTACAGTTACGCAACCACTGTAGTCCGGGATAGTCATGATGTAGTTTTGTTAACTTGCCTGTACATCCACAGAGTTTTTGACAAAAATCCCTGTGTAGCCGATATTCCTAAATTCGCAGTGAGTTATGGATATTGCTTTCGAAAACACGACGTCAATTGCTGCAGGTTTGGCGTTGTATCCTGAAAAGCCGTTGTCGTGGGTGTAGTGGAAGGCGATGTCGGAAAACCGTATGTCATTTGTGTATCGCACTAAAATAAAAAATTGAAAGGGCAATGAAACTTTCAGGTAACAATTTCAATTTGTATTAACTTTGGGCAATACTATACAACTCCCCACCTGGTGGCAATCGAAATGCGAAAGTATCTTGTCAAGTGCAACGTTCACTGCCATTACGATTCGAGCTCTTTGTAACATCGTGCCCAGAGGCCGCATAAAAGGCATTTTTACAACTCTACGCCTAGCAGTGAACCTTCTTGGGTAAAAATTTGGCAATAGTGCAAACTTAAAGCTTTGCTAGAGTGGTGCTACCAAGTTTGATCCTCTGTATTGCTGCAATTATTAACATCCTAAGATATCCGTGCAGCACAAGCAAAAATTTTAAAGACCGAAAATTTATTGCGGTATAGCATTCTGGGAGTAGAAACACATTTTACAATAGTAAACTCTTTGTTGTCATATAAATATGATGGGCCACCAGCGCTTAAGGCAAAAACTATTAACTACAAGCTTTTCTTAAAAAGGCGATCATCGTAAATCAAACGATTGTTCTAAATTAATGTCAATTAGCACCATGGGTCTGGTGAGAAAATTTAAATCCCCAGAATCCCTCTCATCGTTAGTGGAAAGCAAAAAATATCAATAACTTGCGATCTCCAAGAATAGTCAGACCACATCAAACATTTACCAAAACGAAATTTGCAAACGCAGACAGTGTATGGTTGGATAGCTATGAAAAAATCAAAATATAAAAACCATTCTTTACTTTTTTACGAGCACACAATGCTTAGAATTATATTCCGCAACAGAATGCGTTTAAATGAGGGCTTCGTGAGAGCAAAAGTTTAAAAATGTTGGTTGACCTCAGGTAATATTATCAAAATTTAAGAAAATTTTTATAAATTTTCGTCTTGAAAAGACCCTGAACAGCAAACAAATCGTTCCGTTTTTAGCGTACCGGGACTGTCAAAACAGTGGTTTCATCTTTGTCTGTCGAAAGGAATCCTTTTTCAGCTAAGAATCAGACACGAAGATCTTACATTCGCCTACTATCAGGGCCGGATTTAACTGATGCGAGGCCCTAAGCTAATCCACTTGTGAGACCCCCTCTCCCGTTGTTGCGAGGAAAAAAATGGAAAGCGTTAATCACTTTGCGAAAATCCGAAAATAAAGCTCTGAACGTACGGTCAGTAAAAAATTCAAAATCATTACCAGAGAGCCCACGATCACTGCGTTTGTTGCTGCCTTCAACGCAAAAGCGTTAAATTGCACGGAATTGTTGAAATCCTACGTGACTGGCGGGAACAGGATTATTAACTGCCACAGGCAAACCAACCGAAATTGCCACAATTGAAATATTTAACAAAGCACATGGTCTACGTTTTTAATAAGAATCACATCTGTTTTTTCTTATCTGTGTTAGACAAAACAAACACTCTGCACCTACAGTATATAGTATGTGTGGCGGTTAAAGACTTTAGAGCACAACGTGAGGACCACGTTTCAACTCGCTTACCACGGCTGTAAAAATCGCACACACACGAGCAAAACACGTCACGTAAAATGCACCCAAATGGTTGTAAGTCTTATGTTAACGATTCGCGTGTTTCTTACTTTATCAGACTGGTAAGAATCGAACGGAAGTAAACTGTTGAGTGAAAAGATGTGAAGTTTAAAAACCAGAACCGTCGCCAGGAAGTCTTGAATAGGGGGTTTAAATTTGCGCAAGGGGACTAGACATTCTGAAAATTCGATAAAATCTTTACTGATTTTATAGTGTTTCATATTTGAATTTGGGAGGGCTGAGCTCACCAATGCCCACCGTGGCGACTGGACTGGTTCAAATTTCGCTTATGCTGTCATTATTGAAATACGTATAAAAAATAAAAAAGCTACAATCATCGAATCAAGTAAGGCTGAACATAATACAGTAAACAGTTAAAAAGGTTTTGTCCTGCCTTCTTCATAATAAAATTATCTAAGAATTCATTACAATTTGTTTGCCTAAGTTTGTCACTTTAAAAGGACGGAATGTTTAGTGTGGACAACATCTCCTGGAATGTTGCGACCCTTTAATTTATTATTAATTCTTTTGAGTCTTGAAAAGGACCTTTCGCCTGAGCAGTTAGTGACCATCAAGCTAAGAAATAAGGCTTCGCGTGATTGCATAAACTAAGAACCACTAATCTGAGGCATCAGACCCAAGCGCACTTTTGTCATTTTTTTGCTGTTTCCCTGTCTCGTTGGGGAAGAGTTCTGTGGTTGCCACTTGGCAAAGTCGCTTTTGCTTGCTATTCAACCTCATCAAGATCTTCTCTGATTTGCTTAGCATGGGAGCAGTACAAACTTACGCAAGTAATCAATAGCAATCTGGTTTCTGAATGACTTTACTGAAAAAAAGTCAAATGGAAAAAAATCACATCTAAAAATACCAATCGAGCTTTTCGCGATACAAACGCTGACAAAACTACTGTATCGCTCAAGTCACATAAGAAACAACTATGCTTTTATTGTAGGATACTTCTGCTAGCCCTACACATAGCTCTTATCTACAGTACAACTTTAAGCTTTGATCAGGTGCAGTGACGTAACTAGAGGTTTGAGCCAGGGGAAACTTAGTTGAAAGGAGCCCACTGGCTAACACTCAGAAAATAGTTGAGAAATGGTATTGAAATTCGGTATTGAACGGCTATACCAAAACCCAAAATAACCCGAAAACACTCCGAAAAACGCAAAGAAACAACAATCTACTGAAACCAAAAGAATAATAAATACCAAAATACAAGCTAGGTAGGACTAAGATCCCGGTTTCTGCATTTAGTTTGGCAGGGGGGCAATTCGCACCCCGTCAGTTATGCCACTGATCAGGTGCATTTTAAACATGAACAGCCACTAGTTCTTTTGATAGAATCACATGTAACAATCAGTACGATTCAGCAAACGAAGGACGCAACCAGCGTGCTTTGAGTATATCCACACAATAGTTGGCATGCGGCTTGACCAACCGTCTGGAAACTCATTGGAAGACTGGCGTTATCACCACGAAAATTGAATAAAACTGAATTTCGTGAATAAGAAATAAGAAATAAATTTTTGACGAAGTTTAATCAAAATGATCATATACCGGCCATTGACCCCATGCGTACCACAGTTTGTTGGAAGCCCCCTTGGATCTTGAAGCCCAAGGCTTCAGCCTATATAGCCTATATGTAAATCCGGCCCTGCCTACTACGTAGACATCATCAGCTCTTATCCAAACAGACGCCTCATTTCCTACACATAAGAACCTCATTGACTGTGGACATTAATGATGAAAATTTTGGGGTGTTTCAGGGAAGGCATCACTGATACGTTAAGAAAGTAACTCGGTAGAGGATGCAAAGTAAACTTAACTGCTCCAAACTCATTGTTGCTTTTGGCTGAAACGATAGGCAGGAACCGAACTAAGCTTTTAATGTGGCCGGTAGAAACTCATTTCCTTTTTTGAAAAGGTTCAATTTGTTGCTGTTAATTTCGTGCGGTGCCGAGACACGCCGCTTATACAAGTCTGCACTTTACACTGATGTGGTTACCAACGGTTTTGTCTCGCGGCGCCCTTTAAGACTTTTTATGCGAGTTTCGCGTTTTTTGTTCAGTTTGCCATAATCTCGGTAGGTCAGTCGAACGCTGTTACAGGCAAACATTAATTCAGTATATTTCGGTCGTTGATTCAACCCTCTCAATTGGTTCATACACAAAACATCAAAGTCAAATTTCAAATTCTCCTCGCTTAAAAAACAGCTATGACCTACAGCAAATTCTGCAAGACTTTACAATTGTATGCGAAGCCCACAGAGAAATTTATAAAAACCCTAGAGCAACTCCCAGCAGCTCCACATGCTGCACTTCGTGGTACCACCGATATTCGGTTTGTTCAGCGCTTTGTCGAAATTCAAACTTCAAAAGCCGGGTTTACGAAAATCTTTTGTAATACTGAAGTTTGAAACATTTATGGAAACTCCGAGTTTTTAGAGTGCTTTTAGTTATCGTCTAACCGCTGCATCTTTTACTCTGTGTTTTCTCTGTAGCCCATGTCAGCTGGGCATTAGGAACCAACACTCGGTGAACAGAAAAAAAACTCAGAAAAGACTTAGGTAAAGTCTGTTTTGTGCATAAAAAAAACATCAAAGCTCTCACAAACCTCCTGCCGATGGTTGTGTGACCTTGGGTTTGAAAGCCACTACGTACCTTGAAAAAAATTATCCGTCTGCGAAACGTAAACGTCCATGTTAGGTAACTCTCCCGGCGGCGGAATAATGAAGAAAAGGTGGCGATCTGGGTCGCAGTAAAATTCGCCAACCGCGTCAAGTTCTATACAAAGTCATAAACAGATCACACACATTTCCCACCCAACGGAAAAACAACACATAAACTCTCCAGTTGCTGCAGAAAACTAAATTTTCGATTATAGGCTGCTCTCACCAAACTTCATCAAATTGTTGTTTCCTGACGTATACTTGCAGGAAATTCTATATCAATAGTTGTTGGTGACGCCAAACACAAACTGATCGACAGCTTCGTTCATTATATCACAGTAAAAGAAAATGCGAAGTATTTCAGCGACGTTGAGCAAACAAATCTCACGTTGGCCTTTTTTAAAGTGCTAAAGCGCAGTTGTAATTGCGCATGCTTCTCAACGAATAAATGCTGATATAATTCTCACAAATTTTATTTATTTGGTTGGTGTTTTGCATTTTACAACCAAATCAAAAATATATAATTTTAACTGATTTTTTATGGCAACATATAAGCATTACTTTGTTATCAATCAGCAATTTCTTAAGGTAAGGGTCATCTTGCAGAGGTATGAGAGCATAGCATGGAAGGCAGGTTCCTTGAAAGCCCTACTTTACTTCTGGATAAGCGTCAAAATTTCAGTCCAATGAAAATGACCATCTGCGCAAAAACGTGGCCAGCGAAAAAGAATTTGCGAACTGAAAGTGTGAGAAACTAAGGTACGAGACTAAGGTATACGGCTACGCAAGTTTGCCCTTATTGGCTTCATACCAGCTACAATTTGGCGACCTGAAATTCGCAATGCTTCTATCATTCGATCTGACAACCTTCAAAATACATTGCTACATGAGCAAAATCAGAAAAGATCAAACGCGCATTAGAACTTTGATGAAGTGTTATAGCCATGGTAAGGCGACTGAAGTAAGTGTCAATAACTAATGTGTTTCCTTCTTTGTAATTTTCAGCAATTTAAATCACTAGGTGAAGATAACTTTAATCAAAACAGACATTTTTGTTGTCAAACGCCACATTTTGAAAATATTTTTTGTGCACATTTTGGGAATATTGCCAACAACAGCATTCCGTTATTGCTAACCTTCAAAAACGTTTTCAACGACGTATCGAAATCCAGATGGTTTGGGATGCTTTCCAATAGGAAATCGCAATGCATGTTGAAAATGCACTGTGTTGTTAAAAGTATTAATGGCTCGAACCTTCCCCCGCTGAGCTGTCCAAGCGTTGAAAACCAAAATTTCAATTCGACGTAAGGCAGTCCATTTGCTTTCGAGATCACCCACGAAAAATTGAAAACCGTACTTATTTCGCTCGGGGCACTTTCGCTGAAACAATGCAAGTTAGTAAACTATGCGTTTTCCAGAAATTGATCAAAATATTGCTGTGCAAGGCACAAGGTATGGCAAGATTGCACCCACCTGGTACAAAAGAACGTCTGCATAAACGAGTTGCTTAACAGCACAAACAAAACGCGTAAGACCACATTTGATCAAAATATATAAAGAGCTCTTTTAAAGCAATCTGACGCTGCATTTCTGTTTATCTTATTTCACTGTTACACAAAGAGGCAGATTTTCTTGAATTTCGTGGGCTTTTTTTACTTAGCACGGGGACGTATTTCTGACCTCATTTACTCAAGACATGAATTCTGCTTAATGTTCAGTGACAAGTGGCAAAAATTATTGTTTCGAACCAAACTTTTTTTTCGTTTGAAAGGTTCGACGAATTTAACGCTTTTTCAATGATTGCGTATAGGCGGTATTTCTATTGTGTGTGGATGCCTATAAAATGCCTATAAAAGAATGTGATTTTTTTTGTGTTTTCAACTCTTTGAAAACGGATTTCGCCAGGTAATATTCTGCGACTTCTCAATAACCACCCAACTTAGATACGGTCGCAATGTTTGGCGTCATTGGGAAATTTTGTCGTTCTTCTTCATTTAAGGCAGTTGTTACCAATCCAGTATGGCCATGCCTTCTCTAAGAGGATAGAATCAGATTTTAGCGTAGGCGAGCAAAACATTTTTAAAGAGGTCGAATTTTATTTTTCATTGACGTAAAACATTAGTTTATTGCATCGCAGCAGGGTGCTTGTATGAGTGTTGAACATCTGCTTCAGTACGAAGTAGAAAAATTAAGGTGAAACGAAAAACAACCTTGCACACTGCAGAGGAGACGTCACATAGTATGGGAAAAACAACACTGTATGGGAAACATTACATACATCAACGCAATTATACCCAAAAGACAATTACTGTACCTTAATTCAGGCCCGTAGCCAGGTTTCAAGATTTGGTGGGGCGCAATACATTTTTAGGGGGTCAAGGTTTTTGCTTTTACTATATGTTTAAAACAAACTTTTCTGGGCGCAACAAAATTTGGGGGTCAAAAAAGAAATTTGAGGGGGCACTGCTCCCGAATGCCCCCCTATGGCTACGGGTCTGCCTTAATTGTTTACTGAAAACCATGGTAAACCATTAAAGGCAGAATGTAGTTATCTCTATTTGTGCCCTTGGTGATGAAAATGCTGGTTTCATATACTTCTGCTTTGCATTGAGAAATAAGATCGTATTGTCACACACAAGCCAGTACAATATATTGCATGGGGATTCTACTTACTTAGATGGGTTCTATAAATATCTTATGTTGCTTATGTAGGCGACTGAACTGAGGTGCATTTTTAACATGACTGGTCCAAAACGGAACACGTATATGAGGTTACCATGTAAGAAGTTGATTTCCAGGTCTATTGGTGACAATGTTTGCGAAAATATTCAGTTAATTCTTGGATCCTAACACCAACATCAGCAGCATTGCAGTTTAACTTAGGGGATAATGGCTCCCTGGTAAACTTTTGTGTGGTGAAACAAACAAAGCAAGATGACGAAAAATATTTCTGCTATCCATTTACAGGAAAGATCTTATTTCCCTTCTGTTTCTCGAACATCTTACTTCTGTATGCTCTAAGTCATTTTAAAAACAAGCAAATTACCTATCACTTTATAAACTTTACAACTTTTTAAACCACACCTGTTTAAATCCTCCGCTTCCTCTTATGTCGCATTTGGGACTTGGTTCCAACAATTGTTTCATGTAAAGATAAGGACCTTTGGCTGTCAGGTCGGCACCTGTCCACACTTCAATGTTCGGTTTTCTGCAGAGCAAACGAAACCCCCTTGCCGCCCTTGCAAGAAAACCAACCGAAACAAAACTCATTAGTTCCAACAGTTTTAGTTGTTATTTGGACACATGCGTTTTCTTTTCATATATTCTTGCGGGACTGCATGTGGCGTAACATTGAAAGCTTTTACCAGCCTTGTTACTTTTTGCTAAAAGTTCAAACGTTTTTCTTGTTTTCAGTATAATCACCTTGCTCTTAACAAGCGCTTGCTTCCGAGGAAAGCATGTGCAGAGCATTTTCCCGCAAATGGAGCTACGTAAATTGTGTGATCCTTAACCTTGCTGTGGACCTTGAAAGCACTTCCGGCGATTTTTAAAGCTCCACTGATCACCGGTCGTTCTGCGTCTAGTGGAAATCCCATCAAACGAAGGTTCGTATCCTGAAGAAGTATGGGAAACCTTTCCTTCAGTAAACGTAAGTATACAGGCCGATAGAAAAAAGGCTAATATCTGTTTACCCTACCACCTCCCAGAAGTTTTGAATGTATTGGCATCTTTGTAATTGATGAACTTAGCAGCTAACGGCCGACAATTTTCATTCAAGTTAAACATTTTTGTTGATATAACTAAGGAATCCTGGAGGAGGTTAAAAAATATTGAAAAAGTCATAGAGGAACAATTTTAACTACAGGCAAATAGGCAATCAAGAAATTAGCAGTTTTTATCGTTTCTGAAATCAAACCTAAAAAGTGTTTCAGTTCATTGCAGTGATGTCAAGATTTAAAAAAACTTTATAGTCTACTATATACACTTTAAAAGTTTTTTCATTGCAGTAATTGTTTTTTTAACTGATGAAAGTCAGTTATACCAAAGATTTGAAAGTATGACTTACACTGGAATCTAAGATAATCTTCCTTTCTAAAAAGTATATTCCACTTCGCAAAAACAGCGTAGCAGGATATGTTCTTGAACCTCGCTTTTTCCTGATTTGTCGAACAGCTTTCGCCAAAGTTCTGAAAGGCCCGTCGTTGTTGTTTTCATTGGGATGCATTAGTTCTCCGCTCCACATATCAGAGCCTTTGTCAGCATCAACGTAGAAGGTCTCAGTTTTGTAGCTGGTGGCCCACTGCTCGATTGCACGTGGTCGAGGTGGGCAGATGGAGCAGCAAAAGTGAATCAACTGCAGAGAAACAGTGGTAGATCGGTTAGACACCCTCTTTTACATTTCGCAGAAAGTACCATCAAAGAAAGTACTAATAAAAGCAGAAAGTGCTATCATCCTATCATTTAGCGAGTTAATAACACCAACTTTGAGATGGAACTTTGAGATAATAACGTGTTTTTCTGTTTATCTTTTTAAAAGAGCTCCTGATTATTATAACAATTGTCTGAAAACTTTACAAAAGCTCACATGGTTGTGTCTAACCAATTACGGTAATTATTCAACTCAGGATTGTGCTTTAATGGTTGCAAACCTCAGCTTTACAGCACCATTAATAATCGCAGTTGTGCGTTGCTTACCATTAGTAAGTTAATTGTCCGAAAGAACATTTTTGCGAGTTGATGTTTCATGGGTGAGCATCTACAAGAAGCTATGATGTTGTTAAAATTTTATTCGCTGTCGAATTACAAAACAAACCTTATTGATTGATTGATTTATTGTTTCATATGAATGAGCTAATAAACAGAAGCAATACGAAGAGTCACCGCGCAACAAGGAAACCAATTGTCAGTTAGCATTAGAATAGATAAAAATACAATGGCGTAATAACTGACCAATGTAAACAAAGAGTGGCACTGTGTCGTGTAAGATTGGTGAAGGGCCATGGCAGTCATCTAGTCCATAGGTTCTCAAAGTGCTCCGTACGGAGCCCCAGGGCTCTGCAAGAGAAACCTCGGGGCTCCTCGAGCTATTTTGCAATTTACTCAGGAACATCAATCGGTAAGTAACAATGTGTTTTTTTGTTTTTATATTTAGAAATTTATTGTGGGGCTCCGTA
>JGI24159J19872_10000935_pt1 | contig 29948 bp, 18 predicted proteins | sample Ectturendosymbi4_FD_19872 | JGI IMG/M metagenome (IMG submission 19872)
ATTGGAAATTGAGCAAAGAAACTTTGCATTGTGCATTACGTGTTACGCGCTTTGCAGAATACGTGCCACTGTCTATTAAGACCTTGGACAGACAGCCTTCACTGTGACTTGTGACGTCAGCACGCTTGTCGCCGCACTGTGAAAAGCCTTGTCTGAGGAGGCTTTGCTTTCACTCTGTTTCATCATATTGAATAGCAGAATATTCAGCGCAAAAACTAGCGCTGCGCATAGCGCTCGTATTTGATGCAGGGGTAATTCTTGTTTTTCAATGACAATTTCACCTTTCGCTGGCAACAAAAATCATATAGGCCTAAACTTGTTGACGTAATTATCACACACGTGAGTCACGTGACGTGACGTTGCTCCTTCGGTTGGGTGTCAAATGTGTTTCACTTTAAATGTATTGCCTGAGGCCGTTACTGTTGGTAAAAAAACAACTGGTCGCATAACCAGGAATGATACAAACGTCAATAAAGAACCAGGTATGAACAAGTTCCCCAAAAAAGCTCCGATTGGTACGTACCAATACACAACTCTTGCAAGATTCCAAACCAACATTACAATCAGTGGCGTAACTGACGGGGGCAAGGGGGGAGATCCACCCCTGGCAAGCTAAATGTAAAAAGTGGGCCCCCTGTAGTTGATATTTCGATATTTACTATTCTTTAATTTGTTTTTTTTGCGTTTTCCGGGATGTTTTCTATTTTTCATCTAGTATGGACATCCACGACATCCAGAGATTCACTATCATTTCTTAACCTTTTTCTGAGTTTTGGCTAGTGGGCCCTCTGGCTCAAACCTCTACTTACGCCACTGATTACAATAAAGATTGCTTCAGCTCCCACGCGTTGGCATTACTCGTCATCGTCACGCCGATATTCCTAAGTACCGGACAGTGGGATGCACAGGAAGAAAAGTTTGCAGCGTTATTATAGCAATGATCGCACAACTAGCAATGATGCAAATATCAAATCGAAAGCAAATTGGCATAGATTTGCATGACAGACCGAATGCGTTCATCGATAAACGCAAATCTCTTTCAAACCGGGTTCAAAAATTTTTTGCCAACATATCGGAAAAATGCCAATAAAACGCAAACGCGCAAACCAAACTTTGCCTTGTCGAAAAAGTTTTACCACTTATACTTCCTGCAAAAAAGAGCCAAGCACCGAAATGACCAGCCTGCTGTCTGAACAATAAACGAATTTATTTGAAACAACTTTCCGCTTCTCGCAACTGACGCAACAAAACCCTGATAATTTCTGACTGCAAAGATATTCCGAGCGGTACGCTGATGCTAGAAGTATTACAAGCTACGAGTGAGCACATTTAACAGCTGGCTGCTGCTGATGACAATAACAACCCATTTCGTGCATGTCTAATCACGAAAAGTTGCCAGAGAGTCAAAAGCAAGTGATCTGCGGAAGGTTAAACTTCAGCGATTCACATCACGCCTAAGGTTTACCTTGTGAAAATTAAAGTAAACACTGCTGAGCATCACTGCTATAACGTTGCAAACATTGACAGAGACATTACTGATGCTTTGCTTGCAAGCAGCTTCTTGACCAACTTCGACCAAACGTGCGCAAATCTCAGTGACGCGGAAGTTCCATTCCATGCAAATAAACCTTGTCACGCCTCTGCTGGGAAAGTTACACCACGCGGAACAATAGCACGCGGCATCGAAAAATGAATTGACCTGCTTTTTTTCGGTCATAGACCTAAATGTTTTTGAAATGACCGAACATTACAAGTCATTTCGGTCAGAATGTCTGAAAACATAGGCTAAAAAACACTGCTACGCCGAGTTTTAATACACCTGTGAGACAAATGACCGAAATGTTTCAGTGATTGAAATGACTCAGCAAAATAACGACCGAAATGTTTCAGTGATTAAAATGACTCTGCAAAAAATGACCGAAACGTCTCAGTGAAAAAAAAACAGAAATGAATAGTGTCCAAAACTAATGAAGGAAAATTCCGATTATGTGCACACCAGGTTTTGAAAAAAAATATCGAATTCAGTATCTCACCATCAATAGCGAAGATCACTCAAGCAGAACATTTAATTTCGTACCTCGTATGCTTGGGCCGCAGCCGGCCAAGTCATTCGGTTGATAGGGTTCTCTCCTTTGAAACCTTTGTCATTTCGAAGTTTAACATCAGAGCCAGCCATCGTGTAATGTCGTTTACCGTAACCATCCGTCATATCGATGTCGTACAAGTCGTAGTCCTGTTGTCAAAAAACGTTNATCAAAAATTCCAGTTCAATAGGCTATTTTATGGTCACAATTCGACAGAACAAGGACTTCGTTATGGAACGCCACTGGTGGAGGCGNTAAAGTGCGCTGGTCACATTTCCGCGTTTGGCTTGTCTGTGCGACAAGTCGCTTCGGTCTATTTTGGCNAGCGCTGACCGGAAATCAGCCCAGTGATTGTTTCGCAGCACACGTAGCCGCAACGCAATGCCCTCTTCCCTTCAGCCTGCCTCAGCACCCCTTCTCGCCATATGCAATTAGCCATCTATAACGCTGACGAAGTGCTGACCGACGTACTGGCTTCTGCAACTGGCAAAGATAAAGGATTTGCCTCGGAGTGTACACGTGTAGGCTCATGGCACGCCAGCCGTAATGCTACGGACCGCTTGATGTTTTCAATATACCGTTTCACATTCCCAATAAAATAAAGAAATATAGCAGCAGTGTGGTTCTTCAATGAAAATTGAAGACAAGCGATAGGTTCAGTGCACGAAATTTTGAAATTATTGGAACGCCTTAAAAAATGCTGCATCAAATCATCTTTGATGGATTTTGGCAGTGCACCAAGTCGTGACAACGTTCGAGAGGAAACGTTCGAAAGAAAGCATGTGTAGTTTAATGCACGTGGAAGCTGTGCGCTGTACTGCGCTGGTGGACTTTTATTTATGAATTACTTGCAGTACAACATAAGGCGAAACCTCCAATGCTTACCGGATCATTATGCATATCTCCTCCATAGATGTGAATGCCTCGCGAAAGCTATCTTGCTTCTCCATCATTTCAATGCTCATCTGCAACATGCGAGGCGGAATGTCAGAAGAGTTACATAACACCACTGCCCGAATACTTGCAACGTAGAGAAAGACGTGACGTAACCGTGGACGAATTCTTATTTCACAAGAGGATAAACTGAAGTTGTGTGTTGCACAGAAGTAGATAAACGCGACTTTTGACCGTTGGAACTTTGCAAACACGTAAATCCTTGCGCGTGATATTACGTTTTTGATTTTGCTGATAATAATTGAACGTTATACCCGCGGCTTTTGCCGAAAAATACTGAACAACTTTCGATCGATTTGGATCAACAACAACAACTTGGAGATAACAGTTGTAAGCAGCACCTTGTTGCCAGTGTTGCATGTCCAGACTTCGACGTAGTCTTTTCGTCTCTGCGATAAATCTACCTGGGGCGCTTGTTTGTTGCCCGCTGCCAACCCAACTGCACCGTCACTTGGATTCGCTTTATCTTGCGAAAGCTTCGTCGACTGGGACGGCGCCGTCCCTTCTGCGTCGTGCTCCTTTTCAGCACCAGTTTTACATTCCCACACCTGCTCATGAATATATTGTGCTTGGCAAGATCTTAAATATTGCTTCACACTCATGACAAGAACAGCTTAATGAAACGTTTAAAGCACGGCCGAGATGGCGAGATCTCATCAGAACAAAAAGCACCAGCATCTTCAGCCGTCAGACGCCAAGGTTAAGCACTCAGGTAATCCAAATGTTAATCTGAAAACAATCAACAGCTCACCATGCCATGAAAGTGTCCTAAACCAGTGAGCCGAACGTAGCAATCATAAGTGCCGCACTGCCCACGCCATAGTTGTGACATTTGCTCTATTGCTATCCGGAAACAGAGCCTTTCTAACGAGACTTGGACCGGTATTTATGGTACAATACGACCGGTGATAAAAGAGATCACTGTCTTAGAACGGTTCGTAATGTACATCAAAAGACGCATTCAAGGAGGACCACGGAGCCAAGAAAAATTCTTGCAGCTTATTTCAGTTCGGATTGCACGAGGAAGATTTTTAATCAGTAGGGATCGCCACGCAGGCTTCGAACGATGTGCTCAACTGACGAGACCAATGAAGTAAAAGCAGAACCGTTAGAGATTGAACAACTCAAAAGAGAAGTCTGTGCCGATCATCTGTTTTGTTTCTAAGGCAGGCATGGGCGAACTACGGCCAGTTACGCTTTTTAACCGACCTGTTGAACTTGTGCAATTTGAGCTAAAAAAGTAAAATTCATTATTTACATCCCGTTTATCTTAGTTTTGACAGGCCAAGTGGTAGAGTGGGTTCAGCACGCGCTACTGAAGTTGGTAGGCTGGGTTCGAATTCCGGTATGGTCATATGGAAGACAGATAAAATGGTTTTTGCAGCTTGTCCAGTCTTGGGCTCGGAATTACTGGATGAGTGCAAAAGAAAGCTTCGCGCGCAGTGCTGTCATTGTCATGCTACCAATGCAGCATTCATCACGAAAGTAATGGCCCTCCGCACAAAGTAAGCGGATATGGGCGCGCCGGCAGACTAGTCGTGAGTTCCAAAAGGAGTACAAAGCGAGTATAATAAAACTTTCTTCCTTCTTATCTCAGTTTACACAAACAGTCGAACCATCTGGTCTGGACCCAACCCGATCCGCTGTCAAACTTACGAAACCGAATCAACTCGCGAGTCACAACTTTTGCCCATTCCTGTCCTAAGACAATTGCCACCAAGACAAGCCTGGATGAAACTGCATCTACAGTAATACATAGCCACTGTTGTTGTGCAACTGAGAGTACCCATGATGTGGGGAATTCGGGCCTAATTTTCGTTCGGAAGATCTTCGTTTGGTGGCGAACGAGCTACACTCGAAGGTCTTGTGCACTTTCATCACCAGATATTGAGGACAGAACACGTATAAACCAACCTGCTGGGAAACACACTGCACAGTGCAGACTGGACCTGCTAACCGCTTATTGCGTTATAGGATAAACTGCAGTTATCTTTAACGAGCTCAGTGATATTGAAAAAATCCAAGACGTCAAGGAAACAGTTCACCTAAATTGGTTTTACAAAACGAATGTAAACACTTAGTGGCTGATTGAAATAGCCTTAACTTCCAAGTAAAAGCAAGGATCTAATGAGGAAATTGACTGAATTTTTTTCAAACTTTACCTGCTTAGAGTCTTCACAGAAGTAATTGCTAACTGGTCTGTTGACCTCAAGTTTAGATGAAAAAATCAAATTTCTACATTTTTTCAATTTTTGCCTGACTTTGATGCTGCTTTTCTTACAAAAAAAACATTTTTTTAATGACAAGTGAACATCAGCTTAGTATTGCTCGAAAACGCCAGAAACAAACGCAGATGGGATATCGAAACAGAAGAAAGAATACCAAACATTTGCATCCGCAATTTAAGATTCCGCCGGTTTTTGGTGGTGTTCGAGAGAGTATTGGATAACTTGCGAATAGCTGACGTCATCATGCAACGGAATACCGCAGCGAAACTGCCGGCTTAAATTTTAAATAAGCATTGACAGACCCGGCTGACACGAGAACTGCTGATGTACTCAATCTTTCAAGCATATTATCGCTCTACACAGGGGTGGTTCTAAAACGTTTGACGCAAGTTTGAAAGATTTTGTCAACTTGTTCTGCAAACTGTTTTCCTTCCAAAACGCGATCCATGCATTACAATGCCGTTGCTGTGTTCAAGGAATCGACAAAATTAAAGAACATTTTCCGTATATGTACACATCAAGAACTTATAGCCTCGATTCGGTGTTGTTTTTAATTACGGTTCATCATTGCATTTCAAAATTTCATTAGTTAATGTGGCAATTGTCCGAGTAACATTTGGCCGTGGGTGGTAAATTGGCTACTGTCCAAACGCTGCTATGACCACGCGGTTCCACATAACGTTTCGTTTTACAAAGCTTCGAGAAGTGATCGTCAATATTGGCCTAGCCCGGGACCAGTACAAACCCATACATAATTTTGTCTTGCAAAGTTGTTGCGTGTGTTGCTGATACCCTAGGTACATTACATTTAGTCTTTTAAATAATGCATTTTGTCACCAGGCAACGAATTCTCATCACACTGATTTTCGGACAAATATTTAATTATATATGCCGGTTTTCAAATCAAACATTATTTAAAGTAGAAAAATACGGTAAAATCAGCCTTTGATTTCTATATCGTTTATGAGTGCATGTCAGTCCACATCATGATCCAGGTCCGGTATAAATAATCACTGTTGTTTCACTTTAAGCCCAAGCGGCATCACGAATTATTAAAATCTGAATTATCAGAAACGCCATAGTGTAAAACATGCCCGGAACGGTTTTTTGTTTTACAGCTTGGTAGACGTGTTAATCTCATTATGTATAGTAGCCTGTGACGACCTGCTTGGAATTGCTACGTTCTGCGAACGTTGTCTTTGCTAGGGTTGACACAGCTTTTTCCGAACACATAAAGCAAAGACAATCCAGATTATGCTCAGTTTAAAAAACAAAGGAGTGTGAGTAAAGGTTAGTTCAGGGTCCAATGAATGATATGGCTTGCAATATTGCAACCTCTTTCAAAGTGATAAAAAGTGACTACTGAGCCATGTCGAAAACAATAACAACAAGATGAACGAAACCTGTGTCCTACTCTCTGCAAACTTTTAAGATTTCCCGAAGGTTCCCAACCTGGGGTACATTTGCCTATCCGAAGGGGTACACTTAAGGTTAGAAATAGAAGAGAATTATATATTTGCACATCCGCTTACTTCCAAATATGGTATATCAGTGAATATTATTTTCAAAAGCGTTATATACTTACTTTTAAATATATCTGTGATTAATCATAAAATATTTTGTCATAAGAAATTTTAGGGGTACATCCTCATCTGTCGAAATGCTGAAGGGGTACATGCTCATCTGTCAGAATGCTGAAGGGTTACATTNTCAGAGAAAGGTTAGGAACCCTTGGTCTAGGAAATTGGGCCCTGTTTGCTTGTTAGCTTGAATTCATGTCGGTAGAGCACATTAGTTGAGTTCGGCTAACACGTATGAAACGTATGAAAAATTAGAGAAAAGGGAAATTATTTCATTTTGTTTACCTACGTTTGCTAGCTTGACGCCGAAGCTCACCAGTATACTAGTTCACTACTAGTACTAAGTATACAGTTCTACAAGCATGGAAGGAAACTACGCGTTGTGAAATCTATTTTTTAGTAACTTTTCATTGAAAATGCGCCTGATCAATACATTTCTTCGGGAATCAGAGTAACAATTTTTATGGTAGCACTGCTCAAGACCTTCATCACTTGACCGCACATGCTCACTCAAAATATTTTGCCTGTGTCGAGTTGCACCAAAAATTTGAATACTCCGGGACATACTGCACACTTCACAAAATGCGTAATCAGCCCTCACCTCCATGTAAGATGAACGCTTTCCTCGAACCGACGACCGAGGTGGGAATGTGGCGTTGGACACATTTTCAGTTCCTGGCTTTTGCGACGGTTCTTTGGTGTCCGAAACAGACCTGGCCTCAAACATCTTCACGTTTTCCAGAACTTTCGACAAGCGATTTGAATTTGCTGCCGATTGAACATCGCTCTCGTCCTGTCTGAGTTTAACCGGTTTTGGTGTGAACGCAGGCAAAGCATTATTCATGTCATGATCAGGCACAGAGCTGTTTGCGTCTACGTCAGCAACGGCGTCTTGCGTGCGCTCGTCGCCAGGCAGAAGGCCGTTGCCATCTGTTTCGACAGTGGTGGGACTCGAAGGGTCGCTCTCCGACCCAACAGACGAACTCGGTGCTCGGTTGAAGCCCCACTTTTCTCGGTTGTACGTGCGCTTCCTGGAAGCCAAGTTGGTCTGTGAAGGCGACCGCAAAAAGATGCTTGTTATCAACTGCACTGCCAAAGAAGTGCGCTGCAACATATCAGCGTACATCAAACCAAACGGTGCCGAGCTTACGTCCGACACAATCATCGAAGCAATTCACGAAAAAAAGAAAAATATGCGTTCTTTTGCCGTTCATAACATTCTAATGTCAACTGCACAGCTATTAGCTTGATCAAACGAACAGCACCAGCACCGATCCGTTGTGTGGTAAAACAAAAAAAGTTTACGCTAAAGTTTTTGGACAATCAAAAAGCAATCGCAGAAAAAAGTTTTTAGTAAATGACGTAGCAAATACACGTAAGCAATAAAACAGATTGTGGTGAAGATATAACTCAAGGAAAGGTTAAGTTATATTGATAAATTCTGTGGGTTGTTTCATTTTTATCCGGGTGTTTACTGCCATCTAGCGATCTACAAATGCAACGAAAGTTAAACTTACAGACCAGGCGACGAGATTTCATTTCAATTACTCTTTGTATGAAACAAGAATATGTAGGTTATATTACAACATACAAAAAATTCAAAGACATCACGATGTTCTGGAACGGTCACTTATTTTACCGATACACACTTTACAACGAAATGTGCCGAGCCACCTGAAGATATATCAGAAGAAATTTTTCCCGATTCAGTTTTTCTTCAAACTCTTTGATGAGTCTCTTGCACGCAGTTAAGCTTTGTTCCACTTCTGCAACACTCTGAAAGTTTACGTTTGGTGCTTCCACGCCAGGAAACTTTTGACACCACTCAGACAGAAACATTTCTTTTTCTGATCCCATGATTTCATTTGTACGTGAGTTTCGTCGATTTCCGGATATAAAGGTCAAATATTTTCAAATCAATCCCGGAAAGACAGTTAGCTACATAATAAGAAAGTAAAGGACCTAAACGAAACGCAGCAGACTCAAGCACATCTAGTCACCTGAAACATAACGAAAAATCGTTGAAACGGAAGAGTCTATCTAGTCCAGACGAAGGTACAGTAAGCAGTGGAAAGTTAAATGACTGTCAGCTGTGCCTTCTGTGGGATAAATTTAAAATGTCACAACTTTTTATCAGTACATTTGTATAAAATTGATATTGGACAATGCGCTGCCTTGTCACCACCGATTAACAAAAGAATAATACAACTGCTTTAGTTTGCTTGAAAAACGTGCACCAGGCCACTTTTTTATACACAGAAATTGGAGCAAATGTGATGGCATATCAGGAACCTCAGTCAACACCTACGACATTCGAAAAAGTAGTAAAAGGGTGCAAACGCACGAAATCTACATCTCCGAGATCAGTATTCGCTCTCGCTCAGCTCGTCAACACCACACACATAACCGCTGGCAGTGTATATTACACCTACCTAAATGCCAAATCTGCTTTTTCCTAGAACAGATGCTGGTCTTCGGAAAGTTTTGCGTTGCTGACAGACACAATATATACTAGTACTCATATCTCCGAACGGCGCCAATGCTGTTTTATCAGTGAACACAAAGCACGTTCGTCAACAATATTACTATATGTTTCCGAATTGCCCGAAGTTCGATCGGCACAATTATCTATCCGTATGGACTTTTAAGTTGAGTGCAAGCTGTTTTGTAGCGCGAGCTGGTAGAGTGGCAGAACCTTTACGAGCATGGGCGTCCGCAGGGAGGGGAAACGGGCATTTGCCCTCCCTGAAAATTGGAACTAAAAACCAAAAATTTCTAAAAAACCTGAAGTCAGCAGCATAATTGCGATCAATTGAATTAATTCTTGCAATGAAAGTTTTATTTGCCGCTGTCAAGAGAATTTTCTGACTTGCCAAATCGCTGACTTCACGTCGTCTGCGCATGCGCAGAGTGATAGTCCAGGTCATGCATTTCGCAAGCGGTGGATGTTCACTGAAATATTAAATATGCTGTGAAGTGAGAACTGGTAATTAGGGGTTAGGGCATGGCCGTAGCCAGGGGTCCATGGCCCCATCAAATTTTAGCATATCTAGTCATTTTGTGCTTTGAGAAGTAGCGTCCCAAACAAAAATACTGTTGCTCGCCTGAAGTCAAACATTTTGGCCCCCAAATTTTTCACCCCTCCCAAAATTTTGGCCTGGCTACGCCACTGGTTTAGGGTTGGGGTATAAAAAGAAAAATAATTGAGGTCTAAGACTAAGTCAAATATTTTTCAGTGGTTACGTATGACCAAACCATCGCTTGAAAGTTTTATTTACGCAACATACATCAAAAAAGCAATCGTCAAAGTTTATTCCTTTACTCTGAGAAGCAAAATAACCGACATACGAGTACAAAGTTAGATCAGAAAATTTGCGGAGGTCAGAAATTTCGCTTGACGCTCAGGTTCACTGTTCTGGTGTCATGCAGTGATGGGCCTGCAGTTCATTAAATCCGCTCCTTTGCCTGCAGAGGCAGGTTGCGAAAATTGGGTGCAGATTGTTCTGCTATTGGTGTTTATTTTGTAACAGTAACATGGCAACAAATCTTCAAAGGTTTACTTCAATTTACGGAAGCATGCGCTTTGCCGCATGTGACTGTTGAACGCAGGCATTTGTGGCAGGTAATGCAGCGAGACAGTGACTTCCGATAGCAGTAATCAATCAAGTTTCACAGTGTTATAAAAGCATGAGTGAAAAACAAGCACTGCTGCCAACGAAGCGCATTTTTGCGACTGCTGCCGTAGCATGGCGCATTTTCTTTGTGATGCAACGAGAGTGAAGCGTTTTGTGAACGTCCATTGACATTGCATCGTCAGCAACCTGAAAATGATAAGCAAAATGTTGACTTTCCCCCCCTGCATAAATTTCTGCGGACCCCCATGTTTACGAGAGAGGGCGATCGCTTTGAAAGGGACGGATATAGTCACACTACACCGGATTTTGGCGGAGTGCACGGCAAACGATTTTGAGCTTTTACAACATCTCTGAAACACAGGGGTCGGCCAACACTTCGAGTAATTGAGGTCAATTTGCAATAGAGAATGTTTTTGGCTAACGATATGCGGACGTGATCAAGCCAGCGCAAGAATCTTGTTTTGAGATAAGCCAGCAAGGAAGTACAGGGGGGACGCTCCAACAGAACATACTATTTTCTGATTTCGTCTCCCCACGTCAAGCCGCAAATATTGGGGTGGCATAGCATCTGGAAACTGTTTAGTTTTCTGTCTTGCTGCATGTATGTTCGTAGCAGGAAGAAGAGTATTTAATATGTAATCCTAATCGAGATGTTGTCTTGGTGCAAAAATGCAAGCTGTGGCTTTTCGCAATGCTCTGAAGCTGAGCCGACTGAAGGTGGTAGCTGCTTACATAATAGGATCCAGGTAGCAGACGTTATCGACGGGCCTACTCCCGTCGGGCGTATCAGTACACTTCAACTGGTGCATTTTTTGTCGCTAATGACCAGAGACAAGGCTTCCTCAGCAAAACAGTCCATTAGTGGTTGAAGGCCCGTTTCGCCATGTGAAGCAGGATTGTTTGCAAATAGCAGTGCACGCATCAGCATGTGTCGAGTTTTTGTTCTGACATGTAATCTTGCAAGGTTGAAGAATCGGTCATTTGTGCGGGTGCGCAGGAAAAGACCATCAGTGACAACGTTTTTGTCATTGTCACGAAATGCACGTTGGAGAACAGTAAAAAAAATTCGCAACAGGATTGACGCCAGGACACAGTCTTGCTTCGCGCCACCATTAAGCTCAAAGGAAGCTGACAGCGTACCTCAAATGTGAGATGTGCTTCCATTTCGTCATGCAACAACCTGCCAAGGCTTAGGAGTGCAGATGGACAGCCGATTTTTTGTAGAATGCATTGCGCTTCTCTACTGACCGTATCAAATGCTTTGGTCAAGTCAACAGAGGCGATTTCCAGGGCGTGGCGTTGCCCTCCCCCCATTTCGAATTGGACGCCGCGAAATGTCCGTAGTTGTTCTGTTGTGACGGAAACCACACCGCGATTCACGGTAGAGCCTTTCTGAAACAGTTTGCACGCGAGATAGCACGACCCTGGCAAAGATCTTCTCAGTAACATCCAAAAGCGAGATCCTTGCAGTTGTTGCAATCTATTTTTTCACCTTTGTTTTTGTGAGCAGTCGCAATCTTCGTGTTTCTCCTTTCTTTCGGGAAGCAGCCTCACAAGTGGCAGGGACAAGACAGCACCTTACTGGGTTGGGACTGCCTAGCATAAGGCGGGCGGCAGTTGGTCAATGAGAAATAAGGTCTCTTTCACCGCAATTCATGACCCGTGGTACCGCGTTCCTCGTCCAGCAAACTTGATTTATAGCTCGTAGACTGCCGTGAGTCGCTTTATTTTGCCGCATTGGCGTGGAGTAGAGCGATCTCTCCAATATACTAACTCAATTGTTTTTTGTCCAAAGCGATCCTTAGGCAATGGATAGAGTTACTGAGTTGTCCAGTCATCAGTGGACCATACTTTCCATTCTGTAGATATTTCCAGGATAAAGCGAGTCAGTACGTTGGGGGCCAGGTTCAGCTGCAGAATCTACCAGAGCGGGAAAATATATCCCACCTGCTTATCGGTTCCAGACAAGGGTACACAACCCGCAGTCTTCAACAAAAATCAGGTAGGTGTGAAAGCAGGCTAGGCTCAGTGTGAAGCAGAATAGAAGCAATTCATAAAAATAAAAACATCTTGAACGCACTGGCGACCGTAACCAATAAAAATAAACGTAACGCGGCTAGCAATAGTGAAAAGGTTGTCAGCCCCTGGCTAAAGAGCCCAGTCCGTCCTTAAAAAGATTATTCGGCCAATAGCTGAAGCTCTGTCAGGCGTCGCCACTGGGCGTCATGTTCATGGCTGCCAACTTGTCCCCGTAGCGCTGGCAATACCAGAGTGAACACAATCTAGAAGTCACCTCCTGCCTTTAATTGACTTGTCCTTCCGATATGCGAAAAATTGCCAACGAAAAGTACGTTTTGAAGAGTTGGTACTCTGCGCATTTTAAGGAAAATATGGGGATTACACGTACCAAGTTCGCACGTGCCCTTGCTCGTGAGTTACGGCAATCACCATGTTGCGATGAAAAAGCAGTGAGATTTTGGAAGCAACAAACGAAAGCCATGTAAAGCAATTGCCACATAAGTGTGTTTAATCTGTTTTATTCGGTAGTGCAGTAGCAACACAGATGAGCGTTGTTGATCCACGATGGTGCCGTAATAACGTTCACTTAACTTTCGCTTTAATCTCAGCGGCCACTGTGTGAGGGAGTAAGCATTACGGTCGCAAAGTTTTCACTGCCAATCAGATCCCTGCCAGGCACTCGGTTCAGGCTTTGACCGACAATGTTACAAGTTATTACATAAATTGTGAACGTTTCTCGACACTACCTTGTTCGACGAATCGCGCAAAAATGCAACGCAACTGCTGCATCCCAAGAAACGAGAATCAGTGGCTGAAACTTCTTTGAATGAGAATAGACGTGAAACAGATCGAAACTAGCGTGGAAAAAAACACATGCGTTACTTTCGTCGTCACAATTTCGCCACGCTGCGTGCACCTGGTTGCGCTCGGAAGCTCAAGGGCATTAATGGAGATGCAGTTGCTGCTCAGTTTGACCGATTCTGTCGCTTGAGTTGCGGTTGCAGTAAACCTGCGTGGTTGTTGCGATGTTCACCTAAGAGCAACTGACGTCTGTAATGTACAATGTGCAGCACTAGACCGACATGCAATAGTTCCAAACCTATGGAATGGCTGATATCGATCGAAATATGAGCAAAGGGTGAGTCGCCCGAAACGCGCTGAACAACCGTCGAAAGCTTATCTACTTTCCTCTGTTCTGTTGCACTCCTTTTTGAACAACCAGCGTTTTGGGAAATATTATCCGAACACACCATGCAAAAAAGTTGCATTGGCAACCGAAATCCAATCGCTTTTCAAAAACCGTATACTTGAAGTGCTCTTTGCAGGAAGTGCTTTCCAGCATCGCTGCAACCAATTGAGCTTTCAGCAAAGCTTCGGACTGGGGAATCAGCGATATTATTTGGCGGTGTTTAACCGAAATGACAATGCAGCTGATGCAACGAACTGCAGATTTTCTCGGCAGGTATTGAATAAGAGGTACCTCTACTGTCCATCTAGAAGCAACATCATACAAGAACCACTACGAATTGCAACTCAACTTGCGGTTGCAAAAACACATCCATGGCTCGCTCGCGAAGAAGCGTGAGCTTTGTGGAAAAGGCGCTTCTGTGTAAGTGGCTAACCATGCAAAAGCCACTAAGTTTTAGTCAAGAAGACGAGTGGATTTTGAGTGTTGGATAGAATAAGTTGCTGAGACAAGCACGAATGACAGATACTGTCCGCGTGGCAAAAAAAACGATCTGGCTGAATAGCAACCAATATGAATAATACATAAGACAACAACACGTGTTGCAACTGGCTATTCAGAGTGACAAATTGCACCAGCGTATGTAAGAATGTTGTATTATCCGGAGAAGGAACGATCGGTCTGGAATCTACCCGTTTTCGCACAATTAACGATCGAGCCACTTTTCCGGGATAACATGCATTCAGAATAGTCTCCAGCCTGGGTCGAACGTTTCTTATTTCCGCCGAACATAAATCACGATTTTTAAATCTACTTTTTGAGCAATGAACTTTTTAGCCGATGTTGACGCTACATAAAATATCCCCACTCCTACTTCCGGTAAGTGTTTGAGGCACCTGAGTAACCGCATTATGCCGAAGCTTAATCTATAGACTAAGAAAACTAGTCAACTATAGTTTTCTAGCTGAAAAGTTATGCCTGCTTCACAGTTCACATTACTGCATGATAACTCGTGACGTTTTGTTTGAAATACACCTTTGTTGCACGTTACTACACGACCTGTACTTCGTGACTTCTCGTTAAATCACGTTAAACTTAACATGGCACCAGTGCTAATTCAACGCTAGCTGAAAAAAGTTGTGCGTGATGAACAGTGAGATGGAATGTGATGAAAAACGCACGTCAACCAAAATACAGAGTGCAAGATCTTTGAGTGGCTTGTACGAATGAAGAGCACATTATCAGCAGCAAAATCATGTCGCAATGTCATCGACCCGCCTGGCAGGATGTGCTGCATCATGTAAACCGTTCGCAATGATTACGCGTCGACACAACTCGCCCATAAACACAATGTCAACGCAGACTTGCACTAGTTTACGATTGAGGCATGTGATTTTACTAAATAGTGTTTGTCACAGTTGCACACACCGCATGTGAAGCGAGAACACTATACAACATGATTTGCACAAGCTTGATCTCGGCTTGCAGTGTGCTGCAGCCGTAGGAAAGTTCAGTGCGCGTGAGGTGAATGTTTTAGCGACGATAAGAAATCAATCGGCCAAGCAGAGGATGGCCACAGTTTTTCAAGGAAGGAGCATCAATTAAAACTTGTGGCAAACTTGTCATTTGTCCAAGTTGGAATTGAAAAAAGATTTTCTAAGACCGCTACGCATGAGCTGAGCTGGTTTTTTTCGGTCGTAGACCGAAACATTTTTGAAATGACCGAAAAAGATTGTCATTTCGGTCAAAATGTTTTAAAATATAGGTTAAAAAACACTTTTTTAGCGAGTTTTAATGCAACTGTTAAACACATGACCGAAATGTTTTAGTGACCAAAATATCTCAGCTAAAAATGACCGAAATGTTTCAGCGAAAAAAAGCCCAGGAGCTGAGTACGTTCACAGCCGATAACGCTTGGAGTGGGTTGAACATTAACGAGTGAACGTGGAAAGTGGCGTCAAAATCCTGCATATTGGTGGCAAGCTCTCGACAAGGCAGTGGGCGCACGGCAATAAAATCGTTAAGCAGTTTCTGGCAAACCAGCGAAACGTAATGGATTTCCTGCGTCCGGCTGCAACAGCGCAGCTTATCTTCGATGCAACAGAAAGCCAAGTGGGTCAAAAACATAATATGTCAACCAAAGTATTTCTATCAGACTTTGAATATTTCCTAAGGCGGGCCGTATCACTTCATTGTGGACGTTTTTGGTATCATCAAAGGTAGTTCTTCCCACATAAAAATCGGGTAGTGACTTCCAATGTAAAGGCAGAAGTACGCAAAAGCTCCACTCTCTTGTTTCCGTCATAAACTACCAAAACCAGTCAAATTAACCGAATACGAAACTACCAATATTGCTATTAATACTTTGTAATATTTGCATTGTTTTCGGCGAAAACCTGCTGCCTTGTCAGAAGTTTCAATGCTGACTCTTAAAGCATAAAATGGTTTGACAAAGAATAAAACGATCTGGTCGTTTAATAAAATATAAGAATAAGAACGAAATGACTTGATGACCACACAGCTAGGTTACTGAGAGCTGACCAGCGTATTTTTGTGTACGAAGCAGTTTGTTTCGCTAATACTCGTTTTTTTCATTCCTTTCAGAGTGCCACGAGTGGTCCGTGGCGCCCTTTTCCGCTGCTTGGGCCGTGGGCCACGCGGCTGCATTCGCAGTAATTGTTGCACTGGTGGCGAGTCAATGGCAGCACCGCGCGTGTACCGTTTCCTTGCACCGACCCATCGACGCCGAGCATGGGGCTGGACAGGCCGCAAATAAAAAATACCGTTTTCTAAGTCTTCGGTATGACCGGAATGGGATTCGAAACCAGCCTATCAGCCTTGGTGGCCCGCGCTCAACGAACGGTGCAGGTTATAATCATTTTCAAGAGGTTTCTCTGATAGAATTAGAGACCGTAATGAACGGTAAAGAGCNTTATGTTGAAAGGTTGAGAGCCCTGACCCCGGCAACTCGTTCTGTTTTCTGGGCAAAACGCAATTACGCCGATAAAAAACAACAGTTGTGACATTAATCCAAACATGCATCCATGCACAGGAGCACGAGACGCACACTTCAACTTTGATTTGCTGTGTGCTCCTCTTGACGGAAAAATGCTTTTTCATAAACATAATAGCAATTGTAATGGTTCCCTAGCTACTGTTGTCTTGGGTTCACTCCAAACGCGAACTCTTTTGCGCATGCCCAGTGCTTCCACAAATTGCTTAAACTTCATCAAAACTTTTGGTCCAAAAACCTAGTTAAAATGGCCTGGAATACACGAACCTTTCTAAGTGCCCCTCCAGCACACTTTGCCTTGATCAATATGTTGTATCACCAACAAATGACCAGCCTACACATGAACCCCAAGTGGAAAAACGTCGGTTTTCTCCAGCCAGCACAGCTGACTTCATCCTTCGCTGCCAAATAGATTGCATGCTTGTCGCTATGAGCGTTTCCACTGGCTTTGACGCTTTTCGGTGATGACGAGTAATACAGACTTCACATACGAACAAATCTACCATACCTCGTTTTAAACGAGCGTTGGTTTGCTTTACTTGCATGCCGCGACTGATGGATTTTTTGGTAATGAAGCTGACCCAACAAACGGATGTTTTCAGCATGATGAGTGACCTCAGCCCAGTGGTTCTCAAAATGGGGCACGCAAAGGTGCTCCAAAGGGTGCACGAATTATTTTCATAAAGAAATTTTAACGGATAAGTACAGAATTATACTTTTCTAAGGTACATTTCTATTATGCTATTATTATGCTCGTCATTACAGTCAAGGGGTACTTGAGAGACTAAAATTTTACCCAAAAGGTACAACACTTCACAAAGGTTGAGAACCACTTTCTTGGACAAATAATTGTAATTTCGACTTTAATTTGCTCTTCTAGGTGTTTCGTTCACTGCGAGTTTTGAGTGACAAGTGCAACCATTTGGTATTCGAGAGTGTTGACAAAAAGGATTGGGTAAGATTAAACAAAAAACACAAGTACATTTGTTTCATTATATTGAAACACCTTGGGACATCAGAACGAAAATTAGCATATATGAAAGTGAATTGTAGGTAAAGAAAATTTATCTAGAGCGAAACAGGATCGTCTACACCTGTCTGTGATAAAACGTGCTTTTCTCAAAAAGTTGGTACGAATCCCATTCTTCTATTTCATTGTGCGATACTTGCTACGCTTATTTTTAAACTGAGTGTAGGATGAGTGCAGAAAAAGAAAATCACGCATGTGTGCTCTAGCATACCTTCGCGATGCCCTACCCGGCAACGGCGAAAAAACTTCTGCCCCAAAAAAATTCTGTGGTACAACACCCACCACTTGTTTTCCTGAAGTTCGCGACAGAACCTGGCAACTTGAACAACGATAAACGCCCTGTATCATCTCACTGAACGCCCTGAGCTTCACAGGAAACTTCTAGGAACCACTGATAAGGCCGCTGCAGAACCACAGGCGTGCTGAATGCGCTGTTCATGACGAACCTTCTACGCGACAAAACAAAGCTTTGTTCATCACCGAACTATTTCCGGTTCCTCAGCAAAACTTAAAGCAAGCAGTAGTTAAACTCCCATGCACACCTCACAAACTGGAAGTCACTCGAGAACAGCCCTGCTTGTTGCTGAAAAGTCGCGGCCTGTGCTAGGTTAGGCTTCGGGCAAGTCCAATGCGTTAAGCCACTTCTTTTCGCTTGCGACTATTGGCGCGGAACGGTACAGTGACGCTATTCGCGTCCACATGACACTCGTGATAGTGAGCCGCTTGGACAAGTTTTAACGCGCAAACATCGTTTTCTTGTCGACGTCACAGACTTCAGAGTGACGAATGGAAATGACGCAGTAAAAATGGTTAACAATAATGGTTACAAGTTTACAGGATGAGCTAACGCGACATTTGACAACATAATCGCTGACTTTGTCGTACGAATACCACAAAGCCTTCCCACATACACACCACCTTGGTCTGAGCTGTAGAAGCACGGGCAAGGGCACAATGATTGCGATTAGGTCTTCTTGAAAGCAGAGGGCTATTTCCAGAAGGCAGAAAAACTAGTAAAATTTTCAGCCACACGTCACCGCGTTCAACAGTTTTGCGAAATCGGTCAAACAGCGGTTATTTCCTTGTCTAACGCGCGCTCAGCGTTCTAGTGCTCACTGCGATTCGAACGAGCAAGTTACACAGATGAAAGTTGTCAGAATCATTGAGCGATGGCCGCCACAAAGTAAACATGCCACGCCTGCTCTAACGCTGACAATGCAGCCCAGTCGAGTTTGGCGAATGTCAACGGGACGTTCAATAACGGAATCATCGTTGGTCACATGATAAACAATCAGTTCAATTTAGAAGTTTCACAAGTCACACTACGAAACGGATTCTGAGACTTGCTGAACACTGAAGTGTGGCAGAAGACAAGCATTATATAAAAAATGCACTCAAGGTTTTCGGCTTCGCAGCATTGNGATGGAATTAAATATGCCATACGGCGGGCCTGTGACAACGTGAAATGAACGAACATATTTTCNAAAAATCTCAACAACAGCGGACAACCTTGGGCAGACTCGACAGAAAGCAGTTTCTCAAAACTTGAAACCTGGCTCTGCAATGAAGTTTGAGGAAGCAAGACACGAAGATCAAACGCCACGTCGCTGTCACGAAACAAAAACGGATCCGTCACTGCGTCGCATCACCATGCTGCGTCAGGTGAATAACCGATCTAAACGGGTTTAGCTGATCATAGTTGGCAACAGTTTAAAAAAAGCGACACTCCCGTGATCGCCCGCGGTCACCAGACCACTGCTGTTCATGGATGCCAGCGCTAGCCAAGCACATTTCTCCCTGCTTATGTCGCACACCACCAGACCGTGCTTTGAATGGTGGCACTAACATGGTTCGTTACGCGGCAAAACCCCGCCTTAAATCTGAGCGAACGCTAAGGGTGCTTAAAAGATAACAATGCCACCAGAGTTTCACGTATACTTCGTGGTAAAAATTATTATCACCGCTTCTATCTTGTCAGCAACCATTTCTGATTCTATATAATGTTTTATGCAATATTGGTTTGGTGTGTGACGTATCGCACAAGATATTCATCATCGTTATTCACACTTGTGTTCTTGATCTCGAAAATATTGTTTCAGAGAGTAGTATGAAGCGGTAGCGCGACATATATTACGGTGACATGCCACTCGGTTTCACAATGAGCGTGATTTGTGTTTAACGAGAAAAGGCGACGTAAATACAGACAAGCAACCTACAACGCACGTCACGCTACGCTTTGACTTCAGCGAAAAAAGGAACCAAATGAAAGCCGAGACCACAAGTTGGGGACTGGTTCAATGCCTGCGTTCAACGGCTTACCAACAATTTCAATTGGAGTTTGAGCTGATACAAATTCAGGCATCAAGCAACATTTAATGATATTATTGGGGGAAGATGGTGTGGTAAGTAGAGCTTGACAAACGCTACGCTTTTGTTTCAGACATGCGACTACGACCCAACAACGAAGACTGAAGTCTAGATAATGTTGAGATCTTGGTATAATTTTCGCGTCTCGTGTTTTTTCGTACCTTGCATGTTTGGTACTTCACCAAGTTGCGTATATGTCACAACTATTCTGCGAAAACTGTCCAGTGAATTGTTTTACTTTAAACTTCAGTGCTTGCAACACCTATTTATAAACATGAATCACGCTAATCATCATTTCGTTCTGTCCGCCGTTAACCAACAAGAGGCGTCACTGAGACCTTGTGGTCTGCAAAATAAATAAATTTCATTCATTCAGCCACAGATAATCACTGCAAACAAAGCTATCAGGATAAGAATATCGCCCAGGTTAACAGGGAGCTTTACACAAAACATGAAAAAGCAGTGAGCAATTGGAGCGACGCGCTGTATATGTTTCAAATTTATCCCGCAAATATGAAAACAGCAGACACGGATGCGGGTCAACGCTCGTATTTACGTAACCACCGCAACTGCAGAACAAAATGACGAACGAAAATTTTGTTGGTAGAACACCACTTACAAAAAAAAACTGAAAATATGAAAACTCTGACAAATGCAAAATTCTGTTAAGTTTTGTTTAATTCGCTTGTGCATGAAGCCAAGCAAGGGAATAATTTCATTGCGACCTTCAACCCGCATGATTTTATGATGCTTTTTGGGCTTTCAACTGAAGTGCAGCTTCCCTGCACTGCATTGCTGTCGACAGAGACCCGCACCACCTCTTTATTCAGCACTTCACTCCATTATCTGGTGCCGCAATAAGCGTAGCGTTATTTGCAGCAACGTTCTGACGTCGAACCTCGCGAGGAAANNAATTCGGTTCCGGATTATTCAAGCGTACGCGCCACTGGGGTTCGATGGCGATCGTACACTTATGCATGCTGNAAATGTGGTCAGGTGTTGAGGGAAAATNTCTGTGGCTAAATCAGCCACATGTATTTTTACGCGGCCGATATTTACCCGCATTCGTGTTTCCTCGACCNATGCTACTATGGACAAAGAAGGTGAGTCGCTTGTTTCACACGACCGAGCACTAAAAGCGTTGAGCAGCGGGAATGAGACAGACTTAGAAAAAGCTTTTTCCGTCCAAGCATCGAAAATAGGTTTGACGCACAGTTTAAGCGTCAGCAACTGAATTTTCACTAACGTACGACCAATATCACGCTCCTCAAGTGCAACATCAAGGTTACACTGCCCGTGAAGCGAGACGTGTCGACCGCGTCTATCTTATTTCTGGTCTCATTACACAAGGAGATAGCTGAAAAGACAGTCGCGCGCCAGGCAGCACGCTGCAAGAACCATAACAAGGTGACGCACTCTGAAGTGCTTCTGAAATCCAGTAAATACAGGATGTAACACTTCCTGAATTACAAGTTGGATTTTCTCACGCTCGCAACGAACCGACCACAACAATGCCAGAGACCTGAGAAAAGCCACCAAAAAAATAGAATAAAAGCAACGCAAAAAATCTGAACTCCAAATTTAAGACTTCAGCATTTTCATAAAACATCGTTATGAAACTGAGACGGAATGCAAGTTACGCTGATGATTGTCGTGGCTATCAAAAACACAAACACAACACTCAAAACAAAGGGTGGTGAAACTAGTGAACATGTGCAAAAGGTTTTCGCCTGTGGTCCATCACAATCAAAGTGAATGCGAAATACGTAAGTGTGAATGCGAAATACGTNAGTTAGAAGTATGTCACAATTAAGCCCAGACTCCGTCAGGAACAAAAAGCAAACTCAAGAAGGCACAGCGNTACGTTTAGAAGACTTGCGAAACAACATGCTGTGTATGCATGAGATGGAGTGTTGCTGGTTAGAACGGCTACAGTCAAACATTTCATTGGGTCCTGCGCATAAAAATCATTAAAAACAGCAACACCACACTGCTTGCTGCAGAGTTTTCTTGTAACTAAACCAGCTGCTGTCCTTTTGTTTATCAAACTCACACTGTGTAATTATACCTGGGAAGCCACAAAGAACTAACAATGCTACACCTGACAGAAAAATCCGGGTATTCGCAGTTTTGAAATGAACTGTCCTTTCCCATAATTTTTGTTACTGGGAATAACTGTCTTAAAACATTGTGACACTATGCTAAAATGCACCACTATTTCAATTGTGATGTAGATGTTTGCAGAAAACTTTTGTGTAGAGCATAATCTGGCAGCAGATGTCATAAGGCACTGCTTCGAATGACAGAAACCATGCTAAGATTTGTGTTTTGAATGGCTAACTTCAGCATTTAAGCTATTTCAACAGTGATATTCACATTTTCAGGGGAGGTATGTTTGGTGCTATGTGAAATTTTCAAAACCAACAGCATGGAGTAAGTGATGTTACACACAGATAAAACAACAAAAGAGTCTAATAATGAAGAAAAACAGGAACAGCTAATAGCCAGTGCAATGAAAAGCATATCATGGTTGGTGATACTAATTCAACATGCAATACCAGGGCCAGTTCTAGGAACCGTAGGGCCAAATTGCAAGTATTTTAGTGGGCCCATATCCAACCCTTATTTAAGTCTGCAAAAAGTAAATGAGAATGAAACATGTGAATAAGTGGTAGAGCAAATTATACAGGACTGCGTAAGATTAGGGGCTACAACATTCTTAATGTATCGCTGACCTCATGTATGATTTACAATTTTTAGTAATGTGTCTAGTCAGTTCAAACAAGAAATGCCAGTGGGCACCTGAGCAAATGTATTTCTTCCATTTATAATTTGGAGTTTTTGTAGAAATTGTTTAAAAAATCTTGATCATTTACACAAAGGTCTGCAAAATGATGGATATGTAAAAACAACAAACTTTTTATCTACTGGACTGGCAAGCAATAAAAAAGTGTGTTAAGAAGGTAAAGAAAATTTCAGACTAAAGCTTAGATATACATTTTATTCACATATATAAGATTGTGACAAATTTAGCAGTAGCAACGAAAATTCCTGGAATATATCACTTCTTGAAAGTGGATGATAACAATGTCACTTGGTTAATGATCTGCAACATGATTTGTTACATTTAATAAGATATTTTTGTTCAATTAAGAAAAATCCTGGTTTTGCAGTAGTCAGTGAAATGTGAAAACTAGCTCTTCTGTAATTTAAATACAGCTGTTAATGGAAACAAAGAAGATTGAGTCTCACCTGTAACTAAATAAGAGCAGAAACATACATTTGCACATATTTCTTGCAATGAAAATAACTTACAAGGGAATCAAGTTGTTTTTATTTTGTAGTAACAATGACATGCTTGTTAAAATTTAGTATTATAATAATTTTTAGCAAAAAATCATGCACATAACAACAGAGAAAATCATGCACATCATACCATAAACATGATGGACTGGCATTTCCATGTCGATGTATATCCTTTTACACCATAAAACCTGCTTGAAACATCTTAAAGCACCCTCACCATGGTTACACATTGCACAAATGAGTAACATGTATTGTACCTTCCAATTTTTTGTTATTCACAAAAAAACATCATTGAACCAATATTGTTACTTGTGATTTTGCACGCTATGCAGTTGAACTTGAATCCAGAAGCGTATCCTTTTCAGTCAAGATGTTTAGGCACAAAATAACTCAGAAAAAAAGGGAGTAAGGTAGCTTTTTATCAAGCCCATCTGTGCAAAGTTACATTATGCATTGCCATCTGCAAACTCTGCTTTCCTTGAAACATTTGTACCTTTGTTTTTTAATGTTTGGTTTAAAATACCACCATACCTAAACAAGGTGGCATGTCAGTGTTACTCATCCAGCATCCAATCAGCTCAGGGGCAGCCCTGAACAACATCACTCCACATTACTGATTGTCAAAATTTCCTCCTTTAGGGCCAAGTGTTATAAACTTATAACATGCCAGCACGACAATGCAATGCCCTAGCCCAGCAACCAGCAGCTATTTAGATCCTCTAAAATTGCTCTCTGGATTTGGCAAAACTTGGAATTTTAAATTTGTATTTTATAATTGTTAGAAATAAGTTGATTACAATTTAGCCAATGCCCTGTNAAGTCCCATGAAAAATAAAACAGTATCAACGTTTTGTGGCTCCACTGGTCATATATCTGCTGGACGATAAAGCTGAGGCTCTTTTATTCAGGGTTGAGAAAAAAAAACCTTTTATTCAGGGAAGGCTCTTTTATTCAGGGTTGAGAAAAAAATGTTTTTTAAAAAAACAGGATTTTTTGAAAAGAAGCAAGATTTTGTTCTTTTTTCAAAGAAAACATAAAAACCCCATTCTGAATCATTTTTATCCATCATGCAATATCACTATTTTCAGAATTACACAATAATAACTTGTTATACCTATTATGGCTTTCAAAATTGAGGGTAAAGAAATGTACCCCATCTTTGATTTCACAATGTGCTGTTGGTCAGTTCACTCCTAAATGGTAAGGCTTGGCAAGCATGTGCACAGCAAACAGAGAAAAACCACTCCAACACAAAGTCTGCAGTTTCATGTCAAGTTTACGTGCATGCCCTGCTAGTTCAGCATCTATAGAGTGTATTTTTTCAATATATGATTTGGTATGTTCCAAAATCAGAAAAAGTTTAGATGTAGAGAAGGCAGAAAAATTGGTTAAAATATACCGATTGTGCAGAGCTGAAGAAGACAACCATTACAATTTACTCAAACTGTTCGATTTATTCTTCTCTTTTTTTTCAAGTCCTTTAAATTTCGTTGNTGTTTGTTTGAGTGAAAAAACAATTACAAATGACTGTATGAGTATCCTGCTTGTTTTATTTTTTACTTCTTAAGTAGATTTGTAAAGGAAAAGTAAAGAGTGGGTTTTTCTTGTTTTTTTTAAATGGGCTTTTTTGAAAAACCCTTGTGGGTTTTTTTGGGTCGAGTTTTTTTACAACAACCCTGCTTTCGTTAGAAGTTGCCAATCCCTGCCCTAGTCAAACAAGTATTAGTTGCAAAAAGACATCATGAGACCTGTGCCACATCACTATCTGCAACATTCACCACATACAGCACACTGGTTAGTTGACAACACTCGTGAATGATGAAGAACCCAACCAGCAGATGGCATATTCTGGTGTATTTTTTTATCAAACAACACAATTTTTTTATCAATAACTTCTAATAAAATTGCAAAAAGTTAAAACTGACTTCCACAGGTGAAGTTTCCTTTACCTTTCTAACTGCATGCTTTGTTCTTTTCTGGCAAAAAATTAAAAAATTGCTTTTGCATGTAAGGAGCACATGGTATTTTTTCGAAAGTTCATTGCATTTTATTTTCTGATTGAATAACACTTTCAACAACACCAGCTACATTGTCAAAACTAAAAAAGTATAGGGGAATTGCAAGTATGAACATACAGGCTTATCAGTTTTTTTTTAAACTGGGTGACCATGCCACATATTTAGAAAACAGTTTGCACTACAGTAGTTTTAGACAGAAGCAGCATTTTCAGCAATGCTCCTAAATTATAATGTTGCGACTTTCCAAACATGAAAAAGCAATACAAAAACAGTATGAATGGTAAATATTTGAAAACCATGATAGATACCAGTTGTGACCCAGCATTCCCGCGCAACTGTGTTGATCACCCAGCAGACTGCAATCTCTTAAAAAATATAAAATTATTAAATTCACAATAATTCAGCCATCAACTTTAAACCACGATAGAAATTTATGAAACTGTTGAGGGATGCCCGACAAGACACCTGTTTTACAGGTTTTTTTTCAGTGTCCCAACACCTTAAATTTATTTTTGCATGAAATTGTTTAATGTTTGCGCCAATAAACTCTCTCTCTCTCATTTGTTAATATGTCGTAAAAAGGATTAGCAGTTGCTAACCAATCAGCTTGAAGCTTATTACTGTTGTTGATAAATACCATTCTATTGGAAAGAAACACAGAACAACAGGCTTCAGAATAAATGGTATATACAGACTAGTGTCCAGTTGTTCAACTATATCAGGGGTTCCCAACCGGTTGTACGCGAAGGTCTTCCAGGTGGTACACAAGTAACTTCCATTTTTTCAAAGTATCGGGCTTTGTTTCTAAATAAATAAATTTTCCTCTAGCGTGCTATTCCTATTGTATCGCAACATTATGACTTTCGACATGCTGTTAGCAAATTTATGCCACGCATCAACCACTTGGTGGAAAGCAAAAAAAAACAAATATCTCATTAAATTTAGTTGTGGACTTTTATTGTTATTCTAATGTAGATTATTCTTCTGTAAAAAATAAGATTCGAACCAGTTAGTTGTTCTGGAAGAAGTGGTACATGTTGACACAATATGGCGTGCCTAAGTGGTATGAGAACGTGAAAACGTTGGGAACCCCCGAACCATATAAATCAAATTAAATTTCACTAGTCACTTGTTTTGCATCCACATCAAAAAATAAACATACCTAAACATCAATATTTATCAACAAAATACTGGTATGCCACTATGATCCCACGTATTTATTATAATGTTTGTGATTCCAGTGAAATAACTCAATTTTAGATAAGCAAGAGGTCCCAGAGAAACAAGCCTGAGTGTTGTCCACCAAATTCCATGCATGTGCCATATTTCTTCACACTACAAAATTTTAACAGCCTAAAAGCATTTATGCACTTGTTTTTCCAGCCTGTGATTTCAGGCTAATTGCAACACCAAAACAGAAGGTAACCAGGTGAAATGTCGATCAAGCTGACAGTCAAAGAGCAAAAGTTAAAACAGCATTAAAATTTTATTAATACTATCATGTGCTTGTACAAAACAAGATCAAAATGTAACCAAAGTGTTTCAAGCTATTTGTACAGACAAATTATATTCCATGGCAACTTACTCTTTTTTTTTAAAGCCCTGATTTCTTAACAAATCATCAGCATAGGGGTGGTTAAACTACAGCCAGATCTGGGCCACATCTGGCCTGCCGACCAGTCTAATTCAGAGCCCAAATATCTTGCACATTTTTTCAAGCACTACATTTCTGACTGTGGACAGGGCAACAGCATTGGCTGCTGTCTGTCTCTTATTGACTTGTCTACCGCAGCAGAACTTAGCTGCAAGCAGCACTCTAAAAGTATTAATAAAATGGTGTGATTTTATTGTTATTATTGTACTATGATACATTTTTTTTAATCTTTTTGAACAGACTATGTAAATAGCTCTGAATCCAGCCCTCCAGCGGCCAGGCAGTCACAAATTTGGCCCTTGGGTCAAAAAGTTTGGCCAACCCTGCATTAACAAGAAGCTCAATAGCCCAAGGATCTAAAAGCCTAAAGAACATAAATATGACAACACATTAAACACATAAATAATTACTAACAAAGTAATATTTTATCAAGCATTGTCCATGCAAAATTTTCAAAACATATTTTTTTTGTAACAGCTCAGGCTACAGCTATTGTTCACATTTTCTGCAGTCAACCACCATATAATCATACAACATTCTTAATTTTGGCTTAAACAGTAATAATGCAAAACTGTCCATTCAGATCATGTTTTCAAAAACATCAACTTTGTATCATCTATATAACTTGCTGCATACCAAAAACAAAATGGCTAAGTCAATTGCTGTTTCCAGTACCGTATTTTCAGACCATAAGGCAAACTGGATTCATCGCAGTATCAAAAATTGAATGCTAGCTGCTTTTTTCATACATAAGGCGCACCGGCTTATAAGGTGCATTAAATGAAGCAAAACTTAGATTACTCAAACTGTTTTCAACTCTTTCATAACAACTCCCAAGTGCCAGAGTCACAACTGGGAGTTTAATCTGTCATTGCATACGAGGGAGTTCAACCCTTTCAGTCCCACATGCGCCACTTTTCTTGCAGAGCTTTGTGCAGACTAGAAGATTTGGCGCGTCTTTTGAGACTTTTACCGGGTCTATAGAGCATACCGGACCAGAAAAATTCCCGCGTAAAGCCACGTGCATTTAGGCGTTTTTTTTTCCGAAAATCCCTGAAAGCAGCCGGACGCCAAAGTGTTAAGATCCGCAGGAGCCATTTAAATGACATACAATTTTTTTTAGTTTAGCTGTTTTTTGGTCACATTTCGGGACTTTTAAGGGTCCGAATAGGTTTTTAGTGTTCCTGGTTCCAAGATTAGGGTCAAAAAAACTTAAAATTAATTTGGGAAATCCCCCAAAAGTATTGAGAAAAGCCCTTTATCAATTAGCTATTTTTTGGCCTAACTTTTGAACCAGAAACGCTAGAAACTCAATCAAGAGCTCTAAACACGTCTATTCTGCCCTAGAATCCAAAAATANTGCAAGCCAAAATATTGGCACGTGGGATCGGATGATGACGTTATATAATTAACCAAAAACATGCCCCTGTCATGATCCCATTAGCCCAAAACCNCCAAACCAAATTTAAAAAATTCTTTTTTTATTCCAAACTATATAACGCCACTAGTCATTACAAGGTTTGGACAGCTCTCTAGCTCAATCTGCTGCCAAGTTATGGCTGGCCAAAGTTTGCCCTGAAAGCACAAATTATGCTTTTTCTGAAAAGTTTTGAATTAGGCCATAAACTGGGTTTTTGACCTATAATTTTGGCTACAGATATGGTAGCAAGTCAATCCAGAGCTCTATAGACGCAGATTTTGACCTCGTTTTCAACAAAACTTTGAGCCAAAAGAGTGGGTTAATGGACTAGGGCCCAGGGCCGGCCAAAATTTCCAAAACATGCCTTCTTTATGACGTCACCTCCAGAAATCCCCCCACCAAAAACGAAAAACTTTTTTTTTCTATTTTGACTACAAGACTTGCTGAATCTGTGGATGGTTTGCATAGCTCTTCAGCTCAATCGCCTGGCGAGTTATAGGATTGCAAAGCTCTGCAAGATTTGGGGCTTTCGCAGGACTGAAAAGGTTAATCTGTCACACGTGCCTAATTCGCTAGACACGTCCTGCAGAGTAATATGATCTGTGGTACATGCTAGCTACTCTGGGACATTGCTCATTGCAATTGTTGTTGGTTTATTGTGTAATGCAATGGTCTGTTTACACAAAAATCATAACTAGCAATTAAATAAATAGCACCGTTTACCACTTAAAATTGTTTCAAGATGAGGAAGCACAACCAGATTCATACATTATGCNCACCGCATTATAAGGCGCACTTTCGATTTTTGAGAAAATTAAAAGATTTTAAGTACGCCTTATGGTCTGAAAAATACGGNATACACCACAAAATTGTAACATGTAAGATGATCAATACATGCACCTCTAGCATTTAAATCAACTTTTTTTGCAAACCAATTGCAATCTGAAATTTCAGTGTTCCATTGTTCCACCACAACATAAGTTCTGACAGCTGCAAAAGCAACTTAAATAAAGAACAGATTTTGTCAATTTGTTATAGAGTGCCAAAAAGCTGCTTAAACATCAATTATGTGATTTCCTAGGCCAATGAAGGTAGTTTAGGAATAACAATCATCCTCAGCAAGCTGGTGCCTTTGAAGATTTCTCCACCACATTTCACATGATCTCTCAACTGGCTAGCGTTTATGGAAAACGAAAAAGTGTTTTTTTCTTAGCACTACAATATGAAATATAGCATAAGCTGCTTCAGATCAAAACATTGTCTGCTTGGCTTTAAAATAGTTATGAAACCTTAGCAGAGTTTAAGCTGGGTTTGCACTTTCTCAGTCATGTTCAAATCCTTGCATAAACAGACTAAACCACAATAGATACCAGTTGCAAAAAAAGCACTCTTTCGTAACTGCGCTGATCATCCACCAGACTGCAACGCCTTTCAAAATTGCAACCCTATCACAA
>JGI24159J19872_10000936_pt1 | contig 29943 bp, 13 predicted proteins | sample Ectturendosymbi4_FD_19872 | JGI IMG/M metagenome (IMG submission 19872)
ATTATTTTTTTCATCATTGACAAAATGGCTTCGCGGGCCGGATGAAATGACTTCGCGGGCCGCATTTGGCCCGCGGGCCGTAGTTTGGAGACCCCTGGCCTACAACAAGCCTATCGAACTTTTGTGACATTTCTGAAAAAGCAAGTATTCGCCAGCATCACGTTGCCATTTGATCAAGTCATTCGGTGATTTGAAACCGAACAGCACATAGCATACGCAATTTTTGAATGGTGCGAATCTTTATATCGCAATTTTGTACTACACTTAAATGTCTGTGCTTTTTACGAGTCTTCATGTTTCACTCTTAAGGCCATTACCTAGCGCTTTCTCATGACGACGGGAGACTGTTATAGACGCTTGCGCGTTTTTTGAATGATTTCTTCTACAGCTTACCCGAAGGCATTAGCACCTCCTTGGTGCTACTCAGAATATATATATATATGATTTTCCTGTTGCTTGTGCACTAACCTGCCTTCCCTACATGTTATGTTATAGACACGACATTTGTGACAAACAAATAGGCTAGGCCTGCATAAAAATATAACATAAAAGCAAGCATCAGAAAAATCTTTTTGTTCCAGTATTGCTTTATTTACGGTATATGCTTTGGATTGCCGTTACACTGTAATTTGCATTTCTAGTTCATCAAATTTTATTGCTGTTAAGGGTATAGGATGCGTAGATTGACGGTGAAGAACATTTTCCAATCTAAATCCCTCAGGCGTCTGCCAGCTGATCCGCAGTGAGATCAGCTGATCGAAAAAGCAGTCCTTTCGATTAGGCCACGATCGGTTGAATACGTCACGGTCTATTGAGCAGAGACGGAAACAAACAGGTTTAAAATACAGCTTACCGTTAAAGGGCAGCAGACTGTTGGAAGGTGTGGGTTACGGAATGGTTACGTCTTGGTCATGATCGCAAAGATCTTGTTAGCTAAACTCATGTTGAACAGAGTGATACTTACAAAATTTGTGGCTGTCATTTGTTCGGTATAGGTTTAGGTTAAACAAGCATTGTTTGTTCTTCACTTGTGCAACAGTTGTCATTGAAGGTGTAGGCCTAAATAAAAGATGTTCACTAGTTAAATAATATACTACGTGTAACTTAGGTTAGGCCTAACGAATTACCATTAGGTTGCAGACGCAGTAGTGCTGTGCAGTGTAATTACACTTGGTTGGTAAGATAGCTTGCGTGTTCTCTTGCATTCAGCATTGAGGTCAAGTGGCATCTATGTTCAAAGTAAGGCAGTGTCTATTTTGCCGCCAGGATGCTGGCAGCAACAGGGTTGGTAGAAACGAAGTAAAAATAAAAGATAAACCCAATGCTAGCCCTAACCTAACACTAACCCTAATGCTAACCCTAACCTAAACCTTTGGAAAGTTTTTCACACTTTGGAAAGTTTTGAAAAATGAAAAAAAACATGAAGGTTGTTGCCAAGCTCAAGCTGAGAGTCAAACCGAAAAGCAATAGCATACCACATGTGAAGCATAACTGCTATACTACAAGCAGCATGCTGATTGCATGACAAACTAACCATTTTTTTCTAATTGCGTTATGCCATGAGACCAAATCTTCAACTGGCGACACAATAGCTCCAGCCTATCTGTTGCCGCCAGAATCTTAGCGGCAAAACAGATACTACCAATAAATAATGCTATGTCAGTATCAGTTTATTCAGGAACAACCATATGCTTCATCCTAAAGATGACCAACCACTTGCTTTTGAAAACCCAAGACATAGGAATGTTTGAATACTTGAAAAAGCAGTGGAGCTGCTCTATCAAGCAACAAACTGCAGCTGACTAGCATGGCCTGTGACAGTAGAGTGGTAGACTGGGTTTAATGCTTGGATATCTTTAATAGTAAGTTGACTGCACACTCACTGCATCTTTCTTCTCTAAAAACACTATAGACTTGAGCTTACTAGTAGCTAGGTTTGTCAGAAATGAGAACAACTGACACAGTACACTGTTGCTCACTTTAACTGGACAACAATGTCAAGCTGATATAGCTTTTACTAGGAAAAGAAATAATAAGTGATTTTCAGCATCGAACCTCCACTTTGATCAAGGAATGTGATTTAAAACAATTCAGACGCATTTCCTCACAAAGATGCTATTCCATCTAGCATAGTGTTGGTCTATCTACTCGCTTCAAATGTCTAATTCATTTTACAAACCCTTATGTTTCACTTATTGTGTGATGTTTCTGTATGAAGCTAAGAGATTGCCACTGTCACTCAGTGTTTGTTTTGCCCATTATTATTTATGTGCATATACTCAAATCTATTCTGTGCTGCTTAGCATACATATCTTATTGTACTCCTACTAATATGCTTGCATACAATAGATTGTTAAAGCATTTAATTTTAATCTAAATTTGATTGCTGATCTTTTCTTGTGTTGAATACTTTAAAAAGCATCAAGTCATGGCATTCAAGTCTGATGACTTCAGAAAAGCTCTGAAAGAAATGAAATGTCCAGACATTTCTAAATGGGATTTGATGGTGGAAAGCCATGGTGTTAAAATTTACAGATATTGCAGAGCTGTAAGTTTGTCCTTGTTGTGCTTGTTTTGTTTTTATTGAAATGTGGACAATGTTAACCTGAAGAAAAAGCAGCTTTGAATAGTCTCTCTTTTGCATTTGTATATTTCCAGTCTGCATATCTTCTCAGCAATCTTACAATGCAGCATCCCTAAGAGGTTTGAAACAACTCATAGTTTTCAGCAACTTGCATTTTACATTTAAACCTTTGCTATATCCCAAATGTTTCAGAGGTAGCAACAGAATTTTGTACTAAAAGATAACTTTTCAGGTTAAGTGCAAAATCAGAGTTGCAAAAAAGCACTATTTTGTATGGCTGTTGTTGTTTTTCAGCAAAGTAAAGTTTATGAATACAAGATGATTGGAAGAACCAACATGAAAGCAAGTGTCTATGCTGCTGTTTACATGGATATAGGATATAGAAAAAACTGGGATGGCTATGTCAAAGGTAGCTTTGCTTAATATGTATATGTGAGTTCATGTATGTATGTTCACTAAAATGGGTATTACTGTTATCTGTACACTTCTACTCACTCTCTTGTCATTGTTCATTATATGTAGTGTTTATCATGGCTATGACAATTGTGAACTTTTTTGTATTATACTATACATGTTAACACTTATGAGACCTCTAATTGTGATTTTCTTCTTTCACTAACATGATCTGGATTGCTCGATTGTTAAGGTGTTTTCTTGTAAACGTAAAGTACATCCAATTTTTTGGGTGGTGCAAGCATTCTTAATGACATTTAATCTTTATTATTAGCCCAGTGATTGATAAAAAGTTCCATATAACCTGCATAAACAACAAACATGATAACTTTCATAGGGATTCGTAGTGTTAAATAACTTTAACATGTCAACTAAGGATCATTTTGAATTGTCATTACATCTTTTTTGCCAAGAACCTTGTAATCATCATACTGTAAATACATATTTTGTTTCTGGTAGATAGAATGCCGATGTTACTGTTTGTGTTGGAGACAAACATCTATGCTTAACATCAAGTTGGAGAATTTTACATTTCACGGATTTATTTAAAGCTATAATTTTTTATAGGGTTCTACTAATGTTTTATGTGTATCCATGCATGTGCAAAGTCTATAAAAAAATAATCACAAGTCAGCACAACAGTAAAGGTTAAAATTTATGATAACATATACTCATATGGTTCTTTGCCTTGCTACTCATTTGTGATTTCAGTGTGATTATTATCAGTGATCACAATTTATAATTTCCCTGCTAATTGTTTGGCCAAAATAAAGTTTATTGGTGATCACCAACAAGCATGCATCATTAGTTGGCTACTTGAGAATTATATATTTCTTGGCTTAAACAACAATGATTTTACAAAGCGTGGAGCAGATTTCTTCATGTTGTGAAGCAGTATAAATGAGAACCACAGTGAGTTTGAAGGATCTTGCTCAAGCCCTAAACTTACATCAGTTTATATTGACATGTTGCTTTGTAACTCCCTTTACAGAACAAGAGTGGACTAGGAAAATGTTGATTAACAAAATGCACCAAAACTGCAATCTAAACTCCTTGAATAACATGAGACATTCACTCATTTTGCAAATGCTGCTTTGTGTCATTTCAACCTGTTTTAGATATGTTAGCCTCTGTTTTTACTATTTTTCAGAACTAAACGATTTTATGTTTGCTTGGGCAAAAATTATCAACTCTGACGTTATTGAAAGTACTGAAATTGAATAAGAAATCCTAAAATTGCTAACAAAAACGGATTGGTTAATTCTATCCATGTCTAATATAAATGTGATTTTAATTCCCTAAGATCAAACCTGAATTTCTTTACAAGTTGGCTGTATCCCAGGTTCTTTTTTGCAGATTTTGTAGCTATTTCCAATTTACATCAAGACGATTATTTACCAGTTATAGTCACACAAAATTTCACTAATTTGAACAAACACATTTTTTGTTAAAATGAGTATCTTGTCACTTATGGTTCTGTCTATCAGCTAGCAAACATTTTACAGATATTTTGTGCTCATCATGGTATGTCATGCAAATAAATCCTAGTTTAATGGTGTTGCTTTCTGACTATTGCCAGTTGTTTTTCAATGGGTAAATAACTGTTGCACAGAATCTACATATGTTTCAACAATTACCTCTAAGTAGGAAAATGAAAAACTGCAATTGACCTGGTTAAGACTAAACTGTGATAGTCATAAAAAAAGTTATACATTTTATATCCAGTCAATGCATTTGGCAGATAAAATTAGAAAAAGGAAGGAACATGTGCTCTTTTTTATCGCAGCATGCATTTACTTCACCCATGTATGTTCATAGGTTAATTGATTTGCAATAACACAATACTATGCTATAGGAGTTAATTTCCTTTCTTCTATAAACAAGCTGTAAACTCCTCTGTCAAAACAGCAATGTAATGAAGAAAGTCCAAAAACTGCCAACTGTTATCCATAGATTTCACCACCTCATCTTCCCGTTGTTAAGCTGAAGCAATAGGTATCATGTAACTGTTTAGCCTGCCACCAAATCATGGTGTTTCATAATATAAAATTTTTTCATTGTAATTGAACACTTTTATGTAGAGCAGTGGCTACCAAGCTGCCATCATCTTAAATGTTATGCCGGTGGTACTGTTTCATAAAATACCTTATCCTTATACTGCATTACCTCCTTGCCCCTTGTACCAAGCTGCATTTTAATGCAAATTTCAGTTGCACAAAAAATAAATAACTATATTCCAAAGACGCAATTAACTGCAGCAATTTAGCCATCATATCATAAACTGATCAAGTATCAAGAACTTTTGTTGTTTCAGAGTTGACATACATTCGAAAACAAGACCCTTCTGTTATCTACTGGGAAGTTGCCTATCCTTGGCCCATGTCACACAGGGACGTATCCTTTTCAGGTTCTAAAATCTGTATCGAACAGAATCTCTACAGAAATATACAGAACATTTTTCAGGCGTTTTTTTCTAAATTGCTTGTAGATTTAGTGCAAGAGCAGGTGCATGTACAACAGGGAAGTGGTAAATCTTGAAGATGTAAAAAGGAACCTTGCCATTCGCTGTTGCAACACACTCAACGCGAATCGCAACAGCTTCAATCTTATTGTTACTAAGATCTTTTTTTTGGAATGCTTGGTGTTTATAATAATTTTTTGCATGCCCCAAAGCATGTTTTGCCTAGGTTTGATTATTGTGGAGTTTCTTCCTAAATTTTTGTGCGGTGCATAAAATTTACTCTCTATCAGTGCAAGTGTTGAAGCAAGATTTGCCCCTCATTGTACATGCTTGCAATACGATCGAGGCATGCTTTTCACACTGCGAGTCGGCAACTAGGTTGTACCTGCAATGCTTGCGAGGCTATTTTCTTCACAGCTGCTAAATCAGGGATGATAAACCATACGCGTACTCAAGGGTTCATGCGGCTCGCTGAGAAGTCATGTATCCGCTTGTCTCGAAATAGAGTACATCAACCTCAGCGTCTTTGGTCCACTGCAGACGTGGGTTGTATCGTCTCGTTAGTCGTTGGTGTAAATTCCAATGATCGAAGTTAAAAGTACACTGTGTAGACGTCGTTTTGCCGTCATATTTAATTCGTGCCGTGTTTATTTCTGTGTCCAACATATAGCCTTCTCTTAGGCTAGCCGTTGAATGGAAAAAATTACCCAAACGATTTCTTCAAAGCGATCTAACAAGCGAAATATTGAAGGCAAATGCTATGCTGTAATGAGCAGGGCACTGAAAGTTTCTCTTCCTTGACGTTGTAGCCGTACATTGAATACAGTCCAGTCGAGATCTTAAGCTCGGAGACCAAAACTGGAGCTCGGAGGCCGTAACTGCGAGACTTGGTCAAAACGCCGAGATGGAGATCAGAATACTTTGTCCTCTGCTAATGAAAACTTATGCCAGCCTCCAATTCCACTGTTTTAGAAACAAAATTTTAGAAATTTTCGTGCTTCCATGCAAACACGATTCAGCGTGAAGACTTAATTGTTGTGCAACCAGGCCAGTCGCTCGGTTTTACTTCATTACTTCCGGAGTTTTCGCACATGGGTGAAAAAGCTTATCAACTCTATCAATTTCTACGTTGATTGAATTTCATATAATTTTTCCGATTTTTTTGTTTTTTTCCCTGAGAATCGACGCAACACTGAGCACGTTGGGCAACTTGAGCTTCACTTTGAAACAACCGCTTTCCAAGAAATAGTATCTATCGAAAGAAATTCTTTCATGGCGTAAAATTAGACACTATATGTTGTTTATAGAGTACATATTTCGCTCAGTGCATAGACATCCTCAGCTCTTGTTCAAATAGAATTTTTTGCAAATAGAATTTTTGAACACCAAAAAAGAATTTTTTAAGCAAATAACATTCTTCAACCAAGCTTTTTCTGCAAATAGAATCTTTACGTCTTTTCGAAGATGCAAAGTTTAAAATACTGTTTCCAGCAAAATTAAATGCTTAAACAAGCATTGAAAGTTTTGAAACAAGGAATTCGAAATCATCTCTGGGCCCTTTGAGACGAAGACCGAGACTCAATGAAACGGAAATTTTACTTTGTTTACATGGCGCGTTTCACTGTGGCGAAATTGTGACTTTGCTTCAGTTGTGGCTTTCTTGCTGGTTCATCTTCCAGGTTGTGGCTTTTAGTGGCCCTACTTGCGTGGTGGTCCCGAACTCGAAAGCCACAATGAATTGAGGTGGATGCGAGATTGTGACCAGTGTTAGCTACAATTTGCGGATGGCCACAATCGGAAAAGTCACAATTACTAAGTGTCGTGTAGGCACAGTAATTGAGGCGAGTTTCGAGACTTTACCACTGGTCTGATCTGTCATTAAACAATTATTGTCTTTCAGGAACACATTTCGTAACAACAGGTTTAACTAACCGCGCTAAATTTGGGCACAATTTGCGAAAAGAACTGAAGCAATTGATTTGGTAAAACGATTGGGGCAGCATCGAACTGTGCTTGAGAAAACAATAAAACAATCTATCCATAAGAACACGACAAAGGCAACCTCTTGCTTTGGCTATTTCTAATGCAAGTCGCTTTGGCTGACATACTATGTAACACCTGAAATTTGCAAATTTGTGAACGCGACCTCTGGCACTGACAAGTTTGCCTGCCACTGAACGATAGGTAGCAATATCTCGTGGGCGACATACAACATGGTCAGAGTAAGCTTAAATATGGCCACGTCGTTCGTTTCAGCGCAAGCCAAAATTGATTAAATTCTTGCCTGAAGATTTTCTTAAACTTGCCTGAATATTTTTTAGCATTCATAAACATTGTTCCTTTCTTTATGAATCTTATGATCTTTGTCCTTGACTGCATATACTATATCCAGTATGTGTATTCCCGCGAGATGCAAACATTTGAAGAAAACAACTTGAAAAGTTGGGTCATACTCGCAAGGTAAGCCTGTTCGCATACATGTTTGCGAGTTTTAATAAACTAGTAGAACCTGTGTCGAAATTCATGCGGAACATTCCTGATACTGAAAATTTCCGCTGTTATCAGCTGAACACGGCGAAAAACGCAAAATGCACTTGCATTTTTGCGCTTCTGAACAGCTGAAATTTGTTGCCGTACCTTATCTTTTTTGTAGTCAATGCCATTCGTATGGTCATAAACAATGTTATTTTTTATGGATTGATTACCTTCGATGTTTTTGTAAATACCTCAAACCCGCCAAACACTGATGCTTCTGAAGCGTTTCTTCTCTGCTGTCAGTGCTCGACGTTATAGTAATTACGATATCCCTCGAATGAGAAGTCCCATCCGCGTAACTTTTTCCAATTCACCAACGTTTCTTGCCTTCGAAAATTGTGTTACAATTCCATGTTAAGCCAACTTGAAAAATTTGGTTTATTTCTCAGTCACACAGTTTCCATGGCCTTGTTCCATAATTGTGTGAAATATGAGCACTTACATGCAGGCCCATAACCACCTTGCGACACCAAGGCGGCGAAGAGTTTTCTGAGAGGGTCCAAAAATTTTAAACCATCTCCAATAGTTCTAAACTATGTCCATTATGCCAGGGGATCTCGACCCCTGCATCCCCCTAGTTACAGGCCTGCTTACATGCTTATTGAACTTTGTTTTATCTGAAAAAAACGTGGACGCTTAAAAGTTAAAATGTGCATAAAACAGTCCAAAACGAACGGGTTTGGGTCATGGGTCGACAGTCCTTTTGCAACTAGCGCGCCCCCCCTAGGAATTTGCTGCGCACGAATAACCAAAGCGCTAAGTATCAGCATTTCGTCTTTGCAACTTTATCTGTATACCTAAGATTGAAACGCGATGTAATGCGATTGCGGAAGACCGCGCATTGGCAAGAAAGCGTGAGTAAAAAAAAACTTCAAAATAAGAACTGCTTTCTTTTGCTCACCTGTCAAAGTCAGTTATGCAAAGGTTTACCCCCGCAGGCATGTTTTTATCGGCTTTCTGTTTGTATCATTTTTCCCAGAACAAGTCGTCTGTGTTATGATCCATACAGTGGTTGTGTAGCGGTCGAAAGGACTTACCCTAACTTGGTCAGGGCCGAATTTACCTCTTCAGCATTGCGGCCGAATATACATCTACAGCAGAGCCTACTACCGATAGATTGAATCAACTTTCGTAAAAATTCTTTACCCAACTAAGCAATTAAACGCTTCAGGTTTCTTTAAAAGAGCAACAGTAAAATCTCGTTGAAGTTATTCTCGTACGTATTTACCCCCCGCCATACAACGTAATCTTGCTGGCTGCTTTCTGTGGAATCGCATTGTAAGTCCCACCGACCTGTGATTCACGCTTTTGCATTTCAGCCATTAAATAAGGACGTTGCCGTCCCTTTGCGGCGCGCAATTTATTACAGTTATCCTTCTATTAATATTTTTGCTCTTTCTACAGATCTGCAAAAGCGAACGAGCTTACTGAGCGAGAACGAGTTGACGAAAAGAAAGGAATAATAAGAGTTAATGACTACGAACAAACCTTTGTAATTTCTGATAACGGTGACGGAACCACTGAAGGTAACGTTTATGTATAATTGCTCTGGATACGCTAATGCAGGTCCCTTGGTTTGGGCAACCGCTTGTTTGGAGATCTTGATTGATAAGCATTAGGTTTGTCCGTAGCATTCATAAACATTGCAGCCTCGCAGTTTGGTCCCCAAAAGTGCATTTTATAAATCCTTATCTGCTGCTTCTGTTAGTTATTTTTCACATATCCCAATGCAAAAATGTTTCTAAACGCCGTTTAAAAACTTTTAGTACGAGTGTTCAGAGCATGTGTTTTCTGTGCCGCTCTACCGTATCGTTTTTGCTTGGTTTCAGGCCATTATTTAACAGAGTCTACCTTGCGCTTACCTTGCACCGTCAACTGTTTGATATTTAAAACCCCACTTAAAGATTAGCCTTCTGTCAATGTTTAGTAAAAATGGAAGCAAACGCGCACCTCCGTTTCTAAGTAAGCAGCCCATATTAACCATTGTAAATTATCCAACCATACTGTCATTCAGGATTGTGTGGGTGTTCGCTCCGCATATCGCTGAGGTAACGGCGTTGGTTGAGGTTAGATGTGCGACATTCCCGGCGAGGTGAGATTTTAGGGATCTTCCCGTGAGAAGCGCATTATGGTGCAATTGGCCAGCAATTTGTTGAGATGTAGCTGACGCAGCAAATCTTTTTTCATTATCAAATCGTCGGAAATGAATGAAATACGTCTCGACGCGTTGAATTGCTGCATGACTTTTAAGTTTGAGACAGTTTCTTGTGTGACCTCGCTTGTGCCGACGTATACGCGTCGATCGACGTGATAAACTGTGCATTCTCAGCTCAGTGTTTCCAACCTCCACACTACACAGTAGCACACGTTTGGAGTCTGACTTCGATGCTACTTTTCGCCGGTTAGCCAAAAAGTTCAATACATGTTCTCGTCTAGGCTACATACACAACCGTAGTTGGATATTGCGACTGCTTGTTAGAAAAAAGTGGAATAAACCTTATGAACAATTTATTGTTGCTCCTTTTGCTCGATACAGTCGATCAACTGATTTGACGTCGTTCCTGTAAATCGTGCTTAAGCGTAAAGCGTGATGTGTTTGTCCAAAACTGAATGCGCTGTTGCGCGGTGGCTCGCCACAGAACGTGAGCGTCTTTTTGCTAAGCTACTTATTCCACTCGATATTACGTCTGCGGCAGATGGTACCAAGCGCTAGGTTGTTGATCATTATAAGAGCTGATCACCGAGGTGACCAGTACACCCAATGCGTACAACTGTTGAAACCGTTTTGTTGTCCGTTCTCACGCGTGGGTCAAACGATTGGACATGGCCGACTGGCTGAATATATACCTTGTGGATACTGGCTGTTGATTCACGAGCATGTTTGATGGCCTGACGTGGGAGGTTGCGGGCAAACATTGGCCAGGGCAGTGTCTCTCCCTGACCAAACATCATGCTCGAACGCTTCAACGCTCTGTTGAGCCAGATTGCTGACAAGATGAACCGGTTTATCATGGGTATGGTCGCGACGGTGACTTGACAAAAATGCACCAGGTTTAGCGTTGACACTCATTCCTTGGCACGAGTGTGTGCGCAAGCACCACAAAAACCGAAATGACGCTTACCTAACTGCACCAACATACGCTTGCCAAGCCGCAAAGCAGCAGTTCTGGGCATTATCGCTGTTTGTTTGCGTCCAACTTGTTTACGTTGTAGCGACAGCGATAATGATCAAGTAATGCGTTTCATCTGTGAGAAATTCTTTGCTGAAGTGGTGCTTGCTGCGCTTACGCATTAAACACTCAGGTACTTGAAGCGCTTTTGCTCATGTCTTGCAGCATCGTTGTCCCTCAGCGATTCTGCTCTGTCTCGTTTTTGCTAAAAGATGTGTTGGAGCGTGATGTCACCACCGATTAGACACCTGGCGCATGGTGAAACAATCTAGCTCCTTCAAAACTGCGCAAAAAGGGTAAAAATGTTGTGGGTAAATTTTGTTGGCGTAACTAAAAGTCTTCACCCGTCTTCGTAATGCAAAAAAAAACTACCCCGTAGTTTCCCAATTCATTCGGTGTGCGTACTGATTTCTCGCGCATATAAAGATTCGGCATTGTTGCAGGATGCCTTGTGGATATTTTTTCATAAATGCAGGCTTAACTGTTCAGAAATAACCTTGCGCAGCAATGTACGTCACGAAGGGAGAGTGAGGTGCTTCACTATTTGCTATCCCTTTGGTTTTTTTATGAGAGCTTTGCTCCTTCGCTTCTTGTAAGGATATTAGGAAATTCGAATCTATCTAAATCTACAGCCCGACCACGACCTACACCACAGGTCTACCGCGGCCTACTTAACATGCCTTGTCCCGATATAAACTATATACTATACATACTATATATACACTATATACACGAATACTAAAGAAAACGTTGTAATTGAAAATTTCAGAAAGTCTTTCAGCGGGCTTATCTTCCTCAGTATTATATTCATTCCTGATGCTTGCACGTACTGTAGCTCGTAAGCGGTAAATCTTCAGTTTTATGTGAGTGTCAATATAATTCTATTACAAATGACCCTGTACGTACTCGTGACATTTCATTAAAATCCAGTAAATTTGGCAACTATTTTTAATATAATTACCGCATAGGTCCGCCACCTCTACCCGAGATGCCAAGTGTCATTTTCGAGATCTGCAACCCATTAAACTTATAATGTCAACGTAGCACGCTATGTTGTGACGTTACTCCGTAAAAATCGTATTTCAGCCGCAATTTGAATAAATGGGCATTTTAAAGGGTCAAATGTGGTCGCATGGTGAAATTACAATCAAATTCTCATTTAGCATTCAACATGGCCAGAGAAAAGGCAAGCCTTCTTTGTAAGTTCTGAAAATATTCCACTGGGGAGTGCTCATTTACCCCTCCAACCAACAGCGCTCCTTATTGTTGTTTTTGTTCCTATAACCCACGGTTTCTCAATCGGGGGATGGTAGCCCCACAAAAATGTCACGAAAAGGCATTCAACGGGGGGCTATGGTTATGGCTATTTTGTTGGCTTTGTTGTTTTGCTTAACAGGTTGGCATGGCGAATAAAATACAAGCGGCAAAACGAATCTAACATTTGTATGAAGGGCAGGTGGCCAGGCGTGTGGACGGTCTCGATAGGCGGGCCATGGACTATGAAAAATTAAGAACCGTTGCGCTAACCTCTGCGTTGAAACTTGCTTTTTTACTTAACTAGTAAAAAGTGCAGAGAAACAGACACTTTTAACATCGGCTAATATTACTGATCGTGGACATGTGCTCTGCAAATATGTGCTCAATAAACATGTCTTTCATGTAGCAAACATAACAAGAATGTTTTCGACATGAAAGGAATGTTTTAACTGAGCACATATTTTGTAGTCGATATGAATTGCATAGACAGTAACAGGCGAGTCGACGAGGGGGTCACTGTTTGAAGCTGCAGAATCAACCGTTTGCTTTTTGCGAACGATTTGGTGCTGCTTTCATCCTCTCGACAGGGTCTCCAGCATGCACTTGATCAGTTTTCTGCCGCGTGTAACCAAACCGAGACGAAAATCAGCACTAAGAAGACCGACGTATCATTTCCCTCCAGAAATCCAAGGTGGTGTATACGCTGCACGTGAGTTGCAATACACTGCAGCAGATGGAGAAGTTCAAGTACCTCGGGGTGGTATTCACGAGTGCTGGAAGGCGGAATAAGGAGATTAGTACACGGATTGGTAAAGCAAACGCAGTTCTGCGTGAGCTTTATCGCTCTGTGGTCACAAAACGGGAGCTTGCGAACACCACAAAGCTGTCAGTTTTTAAATCGGTCTTTGTTCCGATTCTCACCTATGTCCATGAATCTTGGGTAATGACTGAAAGAGTGCTGTTTCAAGAACATGTAGCAGAGATGGGTATTTTTCGAAGAGCACACGATGTGACACTTCGTGACAAAGTGCGCAGCTGTGAAATTCGCAAAGTCTGGTTTGAATGTAGAGCCACTTCTCAGAATCGGTAGATCCCAGCTAAGTTGGTTCGGTCACGTGTCCAGAATGTCCCATGAAAAATTGGCGAGGCACGTCCTGTTGGCTACACTCACGGAAAAAAAACGGCCCAGAGGCCGTTTCCAGCCATCTCCACTCTGGCTTGGTACCGTCTCTGTGTGGAGTCAGCAAAACTGTGATTGCTGCTGACCGTGAGGCATTTCGAGTCCTAGGGCTACGGCCCTCACTGGGGAAAAGCGGTATGAAAATGATTGAATGACGTATTCTTTACATTCCGCTGCGGTCACAGAAGTATGTATAGCAATAGCGATGGATGAGCGGAACTAACGACCAGTTTAAAACAGATCTGACTTCAGCAGATTTTAAAAAGGAATGGCAAAAGTCTATTCGCCATTTCTACGTGTCATTAACAATGTTAGCTATGACCTGCCTACATACTGTCCAAGAATGGTCACTGAGCAATGACACACAAGAAAATATATCGCAGGACTATTTTAACATGTGTCTATATCAAATATTTTCTGTCAGTAACATCTCTTAACCGACGGTCGGTTTCCACAAAATACANTATTTTGAAAGCTGGTAAAAGGAAACAAATCAACAGAAAAACTTATTCTTGCTGCGAGATCGTATCCATCAATTCGGTTAAATTATGACCGTATGCGGCGCGGTTTGCTTGTGCTGAATAGCTTATTTTTTCTCTTTTGCACACTCCTGAAACGGTGGCTGGTAATAAAGTACATTTTATAGCTTCCCAGAAGAGTTCTTCGTTTATATACAGTATATTTTATACCTGGTGCCTGGATACAGTGACATGTGACTCACAACAGTTTGCTGTTAGTAGTAAGTTGTTTATAAAGCGAGCTCTGGTATTGAGCCAATTGATTTTATATTGCGTGTTTTAAGAAATTTCGTCTTCACTGGCAAAATATTGTCGCTGTTTGACGACACCTATTTATCGTCGTGTCTTATTGAAAATAAAACCCTCGTGGATGCTATTGCTTTCTTTACTGTTGTGAGTTCCATGCAGCATGCTGTGCAGACTGCATTTTACTTTCTAATTTTGCCAGCAATGGAAAGATAATATGGAACCAGGCACTGATACACAATGTGCATTCCGAAAACACACCCTCTGTTGTTCCGCACGAAACCTGGCCGTAGTCCTTACTTCAGTTGGTTGTTGTTTATCGGTCGTTTTGTTTCCTGTATCGATGCTGCAGCATTCAAGTATTTACATTTGCCTCGTTGCATCCAACTATTTCCTGGAAACGTTTTTTCTGCCCACTGCTGGCTGAATTAAATCTTACATCGGAAAATGGCTACAGCCCTGCTCATTACTCAAACAATGGGTTGGTGCACCGGCGAACTCACTTCCTGATCGTGTGGTGACGCCCAGCTCCCATCCAAAAGCATTCACTTCTAATGGGTTATGCAACCTGAGGGTGAATCATTGGCATACAAATGTCAGAAGTCTCTAATACGCGTCAAACGCCTTACAATGTAAATGTTTTTTGCCAATAGAGTTATGACAAGTGCCAGCAGTTGTCAGCACATGCCTTTTAGTCTAGTGGTCAAAACTGTTTGAGACGGCCTCTTTCCACCTCGCATTGGCGAGACATCGCTTCGCTTAACTATGCGTCCTGTATGAGGACTACAATACAAAATTTGACCTAGTTTAACCGTTTGGCGAACTGTTCTTATCGCAGTGGTAAACTATATTTCACGTCTGACTGCGCCCTGTCCAAAAAAAAATAAAAACAGTAGGAGATATTTTTCGGAAGCTGCAGAATACCTTGTATTCTTGCAACATCAATTCGGTAAAAATAATACAGTATTTTTTGAATGAGTGACGACGAGTGAAGTGGCAGTAAAAGTGTCTCTATAGATATGTTTCAAATAAGCAGTTATCGTCTACTATATTTTCGCAACTTATCTTTTACATTTGTTCATTAAAGTTTGCAATTTATGATATATATGTGCAAAGTAATAACTAAAAAGTTTTTCAGAGTGTGAAAATGCAGATAAAGTATGTTTGAAAAAATCTTCCTCAAAGAATAAATATCGTAACAAAACTATTTTAACTGTCAATGAAAGCTCTTGCAACCAGCGTTTCGTTGCAACGAGCGAGCAATGAAGCTAACTTTGCAATCTTTCTCTGCAAAGGTGTTTGTTGGCACCTCGGCTCCATCAATCACACAAGTTGATTATTTTATTTGTATATTTTTCTGTTATACAGTTTACATGCACTACTACGACAACCCACGCGGAATGATACCGGCTGTTGTTGTCAACTGGGCAGCGAAAACCGGCGTCCCTGCTTTCCTCTCCACGTTGGAAGAAGCGTGCAAGAACTACCAGAACTCGCTGAAGTAGTCCCACCTCACCACTCCATGTCTCACCGCCAGCCACTTGCTCTTACCCCGGTCTATACGTTCGCTTTTTGTGCACATCAAGTCGTTTGCCTTCACAAAGCATTTCCCGCTCGTTAAACCTGCGGAAAAAATGCACGTGACCGTTTTTCTTTTTCGAAAATTGTCCGCATTAAAATGAAATTTTAACCGCCTGAATATCTAGACGCTAACCTCGAATTGGGCGTTTACCTCTGTGGAAGCGGCTAACAGCAGAAGTCTCAGTGACGTTTTTAAACCGTCAATTTCCAACATTACGTGCAACTGTTCAGTTGCTTTTGAATTCTCAAAGCTGAATGCATAACTTTAACATGTGTGTTTGTGTCACTGCTGTTCTATGCCTTCCTTTGTACCTTGAGACTCGGGTTTGAGTATTAGTCCAAATATCGTACAACCAAATTTCGATAAGTAGGTCTTGCTGGCGAAGCTGTTTCGGCGATAGCTTCAGGAGTTGGGAAGCAACGCGAATTTTTTGCAGGCGAGCAGCTCATAATTTCCACTTCCAAATCCTAAGCACATTTATAGTAAAAACGGGACTCTTGTATGGCTTTAGTCGTTCTTTTATTTCTTTTTGAAATTTGAATCGTCATATACCTTCTCTGAAATGGCTAGCTATACGCGTATATACTTTAATTTGCTGTTGCCGGTTGAATCCGTCGTCTGCTTGTTTGCTTATGTGCCTACTGCATTGATTTTTTACGTATTGCACTTACATCGTTTTCGTGATTAAGCCGTTGGTACGTCCCTGCGCTTGCGGAAACTCAAAACCAAAGCAGTCAAACAGCTGTTTGGATTCCGGAAGTTGACGTAGGCAGAGAGAACTGGCAAGCTATCGACTCGTCTCAGCGTCTTGGCATCCCAGCTGTTTGCTCGCCACGCCCCACCCGCTTCGCTTCCCTGATTGAAACGTACAGTGTGCGTGCAAAGCGACCCGGGTGGTCTGTTTGTCATGCGAGTTATGTACAGTTGTCGTCACCCATACGTCGATCCGTTGCAACTGTAAGAATGTGGTAGACCGTGTGTCTTCGCAAATATTTTTACCATTGGCCGGCGAGAGCAATAAAAGCCAGCATGCCTCTTCGAGGGCATTACGCAACGTCGTTGGTATTTCATGGCGAAACTTTTTTCTCCCATCAACGCTCGCCGGAAGGTTTTCACGCCGTTTGTTACGCAGCCTTCCTTCATTCGTTACTCCGTTGCTCGACTTTTTCACGATGTTGTGATCGTCGTTTGCAACCCCGAACATAAAGCGTCATTGGACGCGAACGACACCGTGCGGTTGTAATCCATTTTTTTCGTGCACGCCACCTGCCGCTAACATCTCTAAAGTATGATGACAGTCACTGCAGGTATCGCGGAAATGAGTTTGACTGTTGTATGATGTCTGTTTATTGACCAGTCTCTCCTGTCTTGCGTCATTGCTAAGAAGTGTTCGTTGAAGACCACAATGACTCTAAAACCTAACCGTGGTTCAATTGACATTTGTAAGACCTTTAATGTCATCAATTTCGCAATTTCTACCCGAGTTCGGTTAGCCGTTCTGAAGACGAAAAGCGTGCCTTAAAGCGTAAGGCAGCATTACGATGATTTTGCGCTTGATCGTTGGAACTCATTTGAAGCAATTCATGTTTTTCCTAAAAATCCAAACGGTCGGTTGTGCTCGTTACCTTCGTTGGTTCGACGCGCACATTTGTCGGGTCAGTTGCAAAAGCAACTGGAACTTTCGACTTACTGGCAACCATTTTCGTTGAACAGATAAACCTGCTGTGGTTTGCCCGCCCGGGCCAGATATTTCTGCCTGAAAAGAAAGAACGCTACTCTAGACTCGCCAGTACATGGAGCCAGAATAGCTACGTTCAACGCTGTCACCAAAACAGAACACAAACGTTTGTGCTGCTCAACCTTACCAATGCGCATCCTTTGAACGCCACCCATTACTGCCTGTACTTCGTGGTTGGCCCGTTCAAAACAGCCGTTTTTGCTGAGAAACGTGCTTGTACTGCTTCATACCTGAAGCACTGTTCGTGTTGCTGTTGGTTGCAATGCTTCGTATCATATTCGCCATTGTCTGCTACACCCCAAGTGAAAATTATTTCTCAGAACGCTTCACTGTATTTTTGCTTCTCCTGACAACAGCCTAGAAACGGCATTTGTAGCTCCTACAGTACCTTCGCGTCCAACAATTCACTTGTGCTTGCTCAGGAAGGTTGTCTGGCAAACTTGTCTCGTCTGTGTCACAACGCAAGAACCAAATGAACTTTGAAGTAACTTGTCTGGGCTGTCGCTTAATTGCTTTTGTGGTTTTGTGAGCCCAGCAAGTTAATCACAGGCAATACGTAGAATCTTTATTAATTGCTTTTTTAACCTCATGCTGGACTTCATTCTGCGCACGTTAACTTCTATCTTGGAGAAGCGAAATTTACCAAAGCAGTTGAGCAAGCGTCGCTTGACACCCGTGTTTGCAACGCCATATCTAATCGGCACAATCCGGCGATATCCTGCCGTTTTTTTTATGGCCGGGTACGGACGGCCGCGACTTATCCCTTTTTAAAGTCGGTAAAAGTCTTTTGGGTCTGTGAAATGCATTTTACGATTCACGGGCTGTTATCGAAAGTCTTTTTCGTATAACTATAAATGATTATTGCTTTGAAGTTGTGTTATTCGACGAACTTATCAGTGAAACAAGACTTTTACTTGACTTCACACTCAGCCTTATTAATACGTTCTCTCGGCGAAATATTTGAGTACCTCGATTGTACTGTTCACTTTTTCTTGGGTGTGTTTGTCGCATGGATACGGTAGTAATGTTTAAAACACACTTTTCCGTTCCTCCAGACGACCAATTTACCAGAACAGCAAATATTCAATGTTTCAACGTCTGCCATGCCCGAACGCTTTTTTGCGCTTGGCACACGATCCTAAAGCCATCAAAACAACTCCGTGACTGACATGCACCACAGGACGCATATTGTTGAGATGAGAGCTGGTTCTCGCCTTTGATGCCTGAGACTGCACCACGTGCCGTTTGCCGCCCTTTTCTTTCTGCACTGCAGTTCAAGTTGATGCTGAAGGTGTAACCAAACAAATGAAACAGTCTATTTGTCATGCTTCATTGGGTGCTTTGTTTGGAAATCTCGTTTATTTCGTCCTAAACTTTGCACACACGGCTTTCAGAAGATGTTTTCCGATTATTGCCTTTTTGTTTTCGTATGTTGGATATTTTCAGTGGGAATCAAGATTCTCTCATATTTTAAAGATTCCCCAGTAATAATACTGAAAGCAGGTATAATTATACATTAAATTTAGTTGCCACGAATAACTACCTACCGTTAGCTTCAATTTTATGTTAAACTGGTAAATTAGCGTTTTAGCTACCCTTATGTTCTGTCAATAATATGGCTGCTGTTCCTGTTCCCCGTTTGCTTTGTTGGCCTGAAGCGAGGTGGCCTGTTTGCGAGAATGCGGTACCGATGTTTGGGGCAATTTGTTTAAGATCTTCGCGTAAGGTTCACGCCACGAATATGATGACAGGACCAGCAATTGGGTGATCGCTTATCCAAGAATTTTGTAAAACTTGCAAGTCTTGGCCAAGATAGAAATGATTGTTTGCAAATGCAAGCTTTATTTTCGACACCATGGCAAGGGACCATGAGTCCGAACAAGAGTCAGGTAAAAGTGAAGCACATCACAGATCTGGTTGCCCTTTGAACTAGAACCAGGAGAGTTTCAAAGATTTTTGAAAAGCCAAGCTGTTCCGACAATCAAGACGGCTGCTTTAGCCACCAACGAAGTAAAAATAGGATCAGAAAATCGTGGCATCAGTTAAAGTTTGTCGTTGATAATCTTTTCAAAAGGAGTTAGGAGAACTTACTGACAAGGAGTGCCAAGATTCTAACTCGCATTTGCCCCGACCAATAGTGAATCTAGGGGCCGACGCAAAGATTTAAAAGGGTTTATTTCAATAGAAGTAGAAACTCAGATCAAAATGCAGAAAATATGAAACTTATACACATCGCATATGCGTATTGCATATCTTTATATTTGAAACTTTTCGTACATAATGATACCCCTGTCCTTTTCATTAACTTTATCAGTAGCTGCTAGGAGTTTCTGTATTATGTTCTAGTATCACTTCAGTTGCTGCTATGTTGATTTCATAATAGTGGTGCTCTGCAAAATCTTTACAGTCAGCCTCGTCTGGGTTTTCCCTTCTTCATGTTTGCTCCTAAAATATATCTGTCCATGATGCCTCTATTATCACATCAGCTTTCCTTGACTCTTCTTCCTTCGTTTTTGTGCTTTACTCGGATATTTTTTGTTATATTGAAACACAATTGCAAAAAACATTACCCCGGCAATACTATTTGCGAATCTATTCTGGAAATGCACCTTGCGAAAAGTAAGACATTGGTGATATAATATGCTCAAACCTGAGTGAATTCGAAGCATTGATTTGAAGCAACGTGGAAAAAAGAACAGAATTGACAAGAAAACCTACACGTAAAACTTAACCGACATTTAAGAAGGGCGGGGCCCACGGCATTTCAAAAAAGAGAGCCCGAGGCAAGTGACTCATTTGCCTCACCTAATCCACCACTGGCCCCGATTAGCAAGAAGTGTTTTGGACTTGGCTATCACGCAGTATTGAAAATATACGAGCAAACTTAATGAAGAACTGTTGGCATCGGATGTATATCATTGGTATTGCAATTTGCATGCAATACTCATAAGAAACTATTTTAGGCAACAAACTAGGTGAACTTCAAGCTATTAGCAAATCGTGGTCTCTCTCCCCGTAACCCCACAATTCTCATAAACGAATTCTGGTTTGTATGTAAATCTTCAAGCTTCATGTATAAATCGCTTTGCATTCCCTGTGATTAACCCGATTTATGACACTGCTCTTTTAGACCTGCAATCGACAACCAAGCTGAATAAACGTGTTTCGTTGTATTCTGTTTACTTTAGCTTCACAAGTTTCATTACCATCGCCGAAACGGCAGCAAGCACTGGAAAAGTCTTAGATTTGGTGTAAAAATCCATATTTTGAAACTGAACACATTTTTTCGATGAGTGTTGCAAGGTTGAACCTGTGCTATAAACTGGTTTGCTTTATGCAAGTTCAGTGGACTTGTGGTCCACTATGGGCCTACAAATGCCCTGCTGATCGATGAAAAGAATCGAGACCAATAAACCCTCTGCAGCAAACTACCTACAATCAATCCTCGCAACGTGCTAGCAAACAAAAGGCACATCGCTACAAAAGCCGGATCCATCACTTACTTAATTAACTGAAAAATAAAAACGTAAGAACATAAGGTAAACTGACTGTAAGCAACGAACTCTAAGTAAAAGTAGAGAAAAATCAGTTCACTAACTTCATTGCAAAGATTTTTTGATGGGATTCGATGACTGTTTATGACAATGGCGGACTTGTAGCACCACGACGTTTTTAAGGGGTTGTGTGTTGACTTATTGAATTAGTTTCCCGGTTTTTGCAATGGAGTGGCAGCTTTATGGTTTAATAAGGACGTAGATCCAACTGTAACACCCAGCCTATCCGTTGCCGGTTTGATCTTCAATCACTGTGAATGGTACGTGAGACAAGAGACAGTAAAAAGTGACGGAGTGTTTCTGGCGTGTGACAATGTTCGCATAATCCATCCAACTGTAAATCTATAACCAGTGCGGACGTGGTGGAGGAATCTTTTTCAAAATGGAGGATCACAAGTGCATGTAAAAAACTATGGAATATTTTTGTAGTTTGAGTTGGCAACTGTGATGTCACAAGCACTAAAATATAACGTCATTAACTTTTTTCAGCAATTTTATGCAATGTTATGTAAGCCCTCAACGACCCTACCTACACCCTATCTATCTACGCTACACTGACTTGAGCACATAAATGTAACTAGGTGTTCTTAGTCTTACACAAAATTCTTTCACAAGTACGTACAAAAATAACACAGTATTGATACCTGTCTTAAATACATCCAAAATCACAACTTTTCCGCAACACAGAAGTAACATGACTGAATACTCATTCTACACCCGTTTTAGATACAGGCATGCAAAGACAAGACAAAACATATGCAGCAAGTTGTCTGCAAGGATGCCAATTGTGTTGCCAATGCAAAAAAAAATAAAGCGATTTAGTGCTGCCAATGCAAAAACAAAAATACAATTAAAATTGATCTGTCAAATATTTCATTTTGCGTATAAGATTCAGCAAAACTTCACTCTTTAAAACGCTTGAAATTACACCAATATGTCGATGGTATGGCACGAAATTTTTCCTGCACACAAGCATGTAAAATTGCATCGTTACAAAAATGGCCATCTGGCAATACCGTTCGACAACGCAAAACGGTAAGCAACACGAGCAGGGTGACCAGATTGTGCACCGTGTATTCTGCCAAACATTTACGAAACCCTGTCAATTTCACTGCCAATTACAAATAATATATTAGAAATAACACTGCCAAATTTTTTCATGAAACGATTTATTTTTACAATGGGCCCAATACTAATTGTGTTGTTTAAACTTATTTAAGCAAAATTCGAAATTTCAAAGTGGCTTGCCCAGGCCCCAGAAAAAGTGGGGGCAAGGCGCATGCGGCTCCCCGGTTCCTTTACCCCTGGGGCTCTCTGGAGTCGAAACATCGAGATGTATTTGACTATCCTGAGGAAAAATGGTTTGTACAAGTTGCACGGATCGCTTAGTATCATTGACATATTTACAGTTACATAAATTTGAGCAATTGTCAGAGTTGAGAAAATCATGTCAGAGTAATTTAGGACTGAGCGAACAGTTTGGAAATGGACATTCGCATCTAGATGTGCACTAGTGGACGACGTTTANACTATCCTTGCCAAGGATTCAGCTATTTAATTTCACGGTGCACCACTGTCCTGGAATCCACATAAAAACAACTTCTTAACCCAATGTTGGAAGATTAGCTCTGAAGAGAAATGGGTTATTAGCAAAGCTGTGTTTTTTCCAGTTCCCTGTATATGGCCTGTATGCACTAAGGCTTCGAAGAACTTGAAAGGATATTGATACACGGATTTTAAACCAAACGGCGTTTTGCGTGAGCTTTATCGCTCTGTGATGACAAAACGGGGTTTTCAAACAACGCAAAGCTTTCAGTTTTAAATCGGTGTTTGTTCCGTTCCTCACATACGGACCATGAATCATGGGCAATGACTGAAAGAACAGTACCCCAAAGGCAAGCGGAGAGATGAGATTTTTGCGAAAAGTTCACGGTGTGACACTTCGCGACAAAGTGCGAGCTGTGAAATTCGTATAGCCTTGAATGTACAAGTGAAGTGGGGTATTCGAGGAATCGTCCTGCCATGCTGTGCCTTCATGACTCAGCAAGGATTCTGACTGCAGTTATCAGTATCCCAGTTTCGAAGTGCCTTGAATGTAGAATCACTTCTCTGAATCCAGAGATCCCAGATATGTTGGCTTGGCCATGTTTCCAGAATGTCCCAGGACAAATTGGCGAGGCATGTACTGTTGCCTATACTATCGTAAAGTGGCCCAGACACCGCTCAAAGATCAGGTCTAGAGACCACATCTCCAACCTTGCATGCGAAGCCAGCGGAACGATCATAGATTACTGTTGACCGTGAGGTATTTCAAGTTCTCCTAGGGCTGCTGCCTCCGCGACCCTCCCAAGTGCAAAGTGGACATGAAAATGAATAAATGACGCTATTTCAATGACACACCTTGGCCGTTCGGGAAAACCATTGCATCAACTTTTTCCTTATGAGGTTGCCCACGGTTTGTGCGCAATCCACAGCATTCTACGAAATCAATTGTTGTATGAGGCTTAAAACAAAGGTAAGTGCTTATTTTGTTTGGACACTCTTAGCAAGGTAAGCTTTCATTACTTTCATTTTAGGGGATGAATGCATACAACAAGTCCTTTATAAAATAGTGAGAGTAAAATATACGCCCATACCCCTTATTAGTTTGTACGTGTATGTGGAGTGAACATGATAAACCTGGTAGCAATAAGTTGAACTCAGTTTGAAAAGCAATTTTTAATGTAATATTTTGGAGCGGTCAGTTTTGGGGATAAGTTCCACAGTAGTGTGACAGTCATGCGCGAGTTCACACGAACCATCAGAGCGCGAGGCACCACAAACAGTAAGTGCGCTAAGAATAGCACCTGTAGGACCGTGTGTATGGCAATCCAGTGGTTGTAGAGTGATCTCGTCGGGTGAACTCAATTGGTTTTTGATGCCATAGTTTGCAACTATGCGTTGTTGTAGTCTTGAATTCAAACTCACTACGGGACTGAATGAACAGTTTGCAAACCATGCAGCAAGGTGCTGTACTTTGACAAGCTTCTCGATATTCAGGCCTGTTTTTCCCTAGGGAAACCACAATATAAGGGTTTTATTTACATAATTTTGGGATTGGAAACCTAATCAAAGAGATTTCATAGTACCCAGAGCAAAGACGTAAAAGCAGCTAATACAGTAGTTTGAAGTATTGCTTTTTGTGTGTTAACAAAAGTTCACATCTAAAAATAATCACAGTAGAGATGTTCATGCACTTTTAATCTCTCACAATGTTAGGTTTGGCCTGGGGCTAGCAGTCGCAATGGAGGCAAAATTCCAAGGAAATAGACGTTGCTTCCAATCGGTAAAAGACATGAGTAACGCCAGCATATTGATCAGCATGTTGGTGCCGTACACGACGTGTGCTATGTAAATTGTTTTCTCTTGATTGGTCAGCGCGTAAACAACATTCAATGCGTCGGAGATCAAGCAAATGCAGGCCACAATTATCGCTCTTTTCACTATGGGCTTCAGAAATATTGGCCTCACGCCGCAGTTTAGCATCTCTTGGCGGTGTCTCCTTAAAGGATATACCAATGAAAAAAAGAGTAGGGCTTGAAAAAAGGCGGTTGAACTCAACAGCAAAAACCACTTCAGAAGCGCCTCCTCAGTCTTATGCACGTTTACGCATCCAAATGGAGTAGTGACGTAGTGAGGAGAACAGAGAAACGTCACTATGTTGATGGCTGTCATGCAAACAAGCAAAACAACGGTAAGCTTGTTAAGAATGAAGACCAGCTTGCTTGTAGTTTGTTGCAAAATTGGGTTCAGGTAAAACACGGTGTGCAATCGGTACCACAACACGAAGTAGACCGAGAAAAGACCCACGGTGGTGCAAATAGTGTTTGTCAGTCGGTACTGGTAACAAAAGGAATCCTTCATTCTCCACAGCACATGCATCTCAATGATCATGTAGACTAACACCGACAATGTGACAACTGTTGTCATGACGTTAATCACAGCAGCATCTCTACGCTTCGATGGTTTTCCACCAGTGTTTTTTCCTGTAACAATTTGCAGTGAGAAATGTTAAACAATGATGATTGTTCAAAGCAACATGGAGGTTTTTGACTGTTGTCGAGTCGATCACTCACATAGAAATTCGTACTATTTTCACAGAAACGCTTGCATTGTTTGTAATTGCTAAATTAGCAATTGTTGAAGTTCAAATGGTTCATGAAAACGAAAATCAAAACAATCTGGCGCTGTATTATATGAAAACGAAATTTTTAAGATGTATTGAGAAGATAGGAATGTTTTGAATAATTTCATATTTCATCTGTGCAGAACTTTTTGATGGTTTTGCACACCAACGTTTAATTGAAAAACCTTTTTAACTTCACCCATGCTAATGCAACAAAAAAAGCAGTTATAATTGTTTTTTAGAACATGTTTAAGATTTTTTGACGTGACATTCTCAAAACTAACCCGCAAACACGAAGATTTAAGATTAGCGCCATTGCCTACAACACACCAACCGCATCTCTATGAAACATTGACAAAGTCAATAATGTTAGTACGGGAAGCAACAAAATGTCCAGGAGTATTTGAAATTATTTCATCAAATTACGATTGAATTTAAAAACAAGCAATCCACAAACATTTTATGAAAAATATCCGATAATGAAACCAATTGGTTAAATTCATATGGAAGACAACGCAGGAAATCAACTTCAATTTTCCATACATTTTTGAAAAATCATTCAAATAAACTCATTAAAAAGTAGCTTTTTTCAGAGGTTTAAGGTGGCGGATATGGTTCGGTGAACAGAAACTTTGTGAAAAATGCGCGTTGCTTGCCATGTCAGCTTCTGCATTATGATTCGGCGATTGCGCATGACCTGGGACATCACAAACTGTTTTTGATAGGGAAAAAGGTCGGAATTGACACCAAAAATTAAAAATTGTGTCTGGTCGTCTGCCAGTTTGAAAAAAACGTATTGGTTCTGTATCGCATTCCCCTCTCCCCACAGCCATTACAAGTTTGCGATTGAAAGAGATCAGATTGCGAAATTTCCAAGCTTTTATTTCAAACCCTTAACCGTCAGATCTGCTGGCAGTGCCGGATCAACACATAGAAAAGATAGGCCGTGATGTAGTCTGTACAGTTGTCAGCGACCATAAGTTTCATGGTGACTCTGTGTTAAGCTGGCAGCTTTCACTTGCAGCTTCTGGGTTCTTCTTAACTTGTAATGTGCTGCTAGAAATTTGCTAATCTTTACAAGCGGGGATACTTAATTCCAAAAAGTTGATACTTCCGTCTGCGAGAAATTACTTGAAACAAAGAGGTTTGAAATGTATGTTTTCATTGGTTGCGCTGAGAAAACTGTGGCTTGTGTGCTCTAATTATTTATTTTACCATATTTCGACACCGACGTTACTATCTTTTACAAAGTTTGATAACTATAACGCACCTCACGTGATGCGTACATTTGGTTCAGTATCTCACTTTATGAGAAACCGCCGTTCGTGTGTGAATCAAAATTGAAATCTTCCGGAAAATGTCCAAGCTTAAGCTAAGAGATGTGTAACAATACATCTTCAGATTTTCTAGTCGAAAAGTGGCATTTGCTATTACATGCAGAAACTCAGCGATAGGGTTGTGCATTATGGAACATTTGGAGGTTCTGGAATATTCCGTAATTTTTATTTCGAATCCAGGATATCGAATCCTATTCCCGAATAATTTGTTAGGAGCAAAATGAGCTGATCTTGCAGGTTTATAACGCCGATCAGATAAATTTATTTATAATCTAAATATTCCAAAAAACTATGATTTTTGGATTCGAATGCCATATGTTTCGAATCCTGTGGATTCGAAATTCCATTATAGGCATCCCTACTCAGCGATTTTAATCACAGAACGACAATATTGTTGACAACTGCAACAATAAACGTTTACTATACTTTCTGATGTGAGACAAATGGTTTCAAGCGTTTTTCAAGAATATGACGATATTTTTTGCAGCGGACACATATCGAAAGTTTTGCTTTTCTATCAACGACATCAAGCAGAATCCTGAACCGAACTAGCGATAAATCGGCGCTATTACCTTGCAGCAATTAAGCTTTTTGGCATTGTCTTCACATTGTTTGAATTTTTGGCTGAAACTGTGATAAACGAGTAAAGTGCGGGTTTGGTTCAGTTAAATTCCTAATATTAGATTAAGTGCAGATTGGCGTGAAGCCGAAAACTGAATTGCACGGAGTGGGTTAAGGTTAACGCTCTTGCCCAAGAAGTGCTATCGTAGGTTCAAGTAGCGCAACTGGTGACCTGTTCCGCTAAACAATTGCAACCTTTAATGTTTTGCTTAAAACTTCGATTGCGCATACTTGAGAAAAGACTGCTCTGATTGTTCGTTCAGTGACAAAAAATCGCAATGTTGCGCCCGAATTTTGTGCAATGCTTTGTTTAGTCAATTCCGAACGGCTGCAATTATAAACTGTTACAGAAAAGTTCGCTTTCCATGCTCTTTCAAGCTTTGAAATTTTGTTGAATGCTTAGAGCTTTGTTGAATGCTAAGAGCTGCCCCCAGTCATAAGATATCTTTGCAATACGTACTACTCCAAAACAAGTTTTCGTAACTTTAGATTCGAAATAGGTGTTTTCTGTAGCTCTTATTTAATCAACGTTTGACTGTCCCCTTGCTTAAGTCGGACAGCTTCGGCAGTCAATGGAGAAATTTCCGCCAGTTCGCACTTTCGTTTGCTGCACAGAGCCAAAAGCACTCACCCTGAAAATCTTAACATTAGTGAAAATATAATGTTGCAACAGTCTTTTTATGCAGATTTCCAACATTCTGTGATAAGTCACATGATCCGATGAGGGTCATTTGCGTTTCGAAACATTGCCTAAAACCTATGTAACTGTTATCGTACTTGTGTCATTTTCATCGTACCAAGCAATTCCGAGGCGTTTTTTTTAACAAACTAGTAACCGGAACAGCTCATTCAAGGCAGCACATGGCATAATTCGCGATACACACAGAAGATAAATTTGGACTACACGTTCACAGCCTCTGCGTTCAGAGGTGACAGGCCGCATTTGATACTAATAGGACTGCTTGACTGGTTTTCTAGACACAATTATTTTTCTAAAATCCACACGAATATTTATCTTACCGACTAGATAGCTTTGTAAAAGACCCCTGAATGTCTCCGAAAAATGTTTTACGTTTCTCATACGGATTTCTAACTTTCTCAATCGGAAATTTTCCCAAATCATTCACAGAAGTGACTAACACCAGATACAGGCTGAACATACATTTACTTCCATCGACGTCTTTACTTTTTAGAGCGAAACTAAAGACGTTTCTTGGTAAGTTCTTTGCAGGCCAGTAGCTAGGGGGTAAATGGTGCGAGACCTCTCCAAAACATTTGACACCCCTAAACCTGTAAACACACACTGGTGTCGATGTTTTAGTTCTGGTTGGATACCGAGAGAGCCAGGAATTGAAACGTCAGTGCCATGGGGGCTCAACTGGAAAATAATTGCGTAAATGTGGCTTACGCATGTGTTATATGAAAATGGTTAGGTTCAACATTTCAGTCAGTTATTCAGTTGATTATCAACCGAGCAATGCATGGTCAACCACAACCACGTGCATAACATTTTGTATCGAGCAGCGCGCAGGTGAAGTGAGCATTGCACTAAATCTGTTTTCAGAAGTTTCAAATAACGAAAAGGATGTGGTACATTTTTAATCCTAAATTCAAGAGCTTTGAAAACAGCAAGTTGCCAGCAAGACAAAGTTACAAGCCAAATATGCCGTAACGGAGATAACTTTCACGCTAAATCATGCCCGAATCCAAAAATGCCCCACCGGTTATGAAATACTGCTTTATAACATGAAACGTAGAGCCAAATCAAAAAGCGTAGCAATGCCAGTAGCTGAAAACCAGGAACTAACATACTCGCAAACCTGATTTTACAAAGGCCCTCTCGATCTCAGGATTGAGTGGGTTCAGTGCGTCTCGTGGTTCATGAATTGGGTCTTTATTTTAAGCTTGTTCACGAAAGCTACATTTTTGTGTTTTGCAGCTTAGTAATTTGGTGTAGGTCCTTTGCGTGCCACTCCACGTCGTCTATCGCCGGCCACCCTATAGTCCACCTCCCCACTGCCAGTGGGCCTCCCCAAAATAAGATTACTTCAATACTTCATAACAACCATGCTAGAAGGAGTAAGTCAAGTAGAAACGTTTCCTGGTCTTCACCATATCGTTACTCTGCAAGAATTTCGACTTGTCAAAACCACTCTCAATAGATGTTTCGCAACGAGCAGTCCGGCATCAACGAGAGATGAAAGCGATTTTGGGAATTCATTAAATTCATTTTGAGTTATGGGCAAGGTCAAGCTGCATGTAAACAACAAACTTGTTTAAAAAATTTTTGAATGTGTGTCGTGAAAACAATAACAAACATAACATTTTTGTTTGCCAGTAAGGCCTGTAAGACGAAATTTCTTATTCGGTCGACACTTAAAAGCACTAGTGTTTCTATATGTTTTCGAGGAATCAGTCGACTGCCATCTGCTTTCGTGTTTTTGGGATGATTCAAACTTGCACATATCTCTATTCAAGTATGTACTTTTCACGATGGGTGTAAGCAAGGAATCGATCAGCAAATTTTTGATAGGAAATCGAT
>JGI24159J19872_10000938_pt1 | contig 29932 bp, 24 predicted proteins | sample Ectturendosymbi4_FD_19872 | JGI IMG/M metagenome (IMG submission 19872)
GATTGTCTGGGACTTAAGTCTTGCAGGCCATCTCCTTGGTATAACTGACGAACCCACGTAGCTAGCCATTTAGTTATACCTAAAGCAGCTAAATGGTTAAATCACCCAGGAAGCCCAAAATTTAGCTGTAAAAGGAGCAGCCAGTTTCTCCTCTAACCGATGAAACGTTGGCACCAACCCATACCTGGCTTTTGCGAGTGTCAGCCAGGACCACCAACTGCCGAACAGACGTGTTCTAGGAAAGCTCCCTCGGTCACAACACCGGCCCTCTCTTGAAGAACGGGGCACACAAGACTGGGCTCGTCAACTGTGTGTCCCCTTTAAAATCCTCGAGAGACTCGTATACGCTCATGTCGAATCAATCGTCGAATCATTGCTACCACAGGAGCAGGCGGATTTTCAACACTGGGATCGACCGTAGATCAGTCACCCTTGCTGACACAGGGCATCGAGGATAGCTTTTCGGCTAAGAAGGCTGGAGCTGTGTTTTCCGACCTCACAGCAGCCTGTGACACTGTATGGCATCGCGGCCTCACCTGCAAGCTGCTGCGACTGCTACCCGACAGACACATGGTCCACATGATCATGGAGGTGGTTGGCAATCGCAGCTTCACCCTTACCACCAGTAACGGCAAACGAAGCAGGTTACGACGCCTCAAGAACGACGTCACAAAGGGATCTGTCCTGGCACCCATCTCTTCAACATATACATCTCTGATCTGCCAACTACACTCTCCAGAAGGTATGCATATGCTGACGACCTAGAAATCAATCATCCATGCTGATGGAGATTGGCAGGCAGTGGAAGGGATGCTGACGAAGGATATGGCAACCGTGGGTGAATATCTCCAGACCTGGAAAAGCTGTAGCTCAGACAGCACTACGAAAATGGTGTCGGCAGTCTTCCACCTTAACAACAAGGAAGCGAAACATGAGCTGAAAGTCAACTACAGAAACAAAATCCTGCCCTGATGCTTCGAACCCAAATACCTCAGAGAAACGTTGGACAGGTCGCTCACGTATCGCTGACACATTGAGTCACTTCGCAAAAAGCTGACATCACGCGTCGCGCTGGGTGCCGGAGCAACAACGTTGCTAATAGCCGTTGCCCTGGTCCATTCAACCGCAGAGTACTGAGCTCCTGCATGGGGCCGCAGTGCTCTTACCCGCCTCATTGACCCTGCCATCAACGACGCCTTGCGAATTGCGATTGGATGCCTGTCTCCTACACCAGCTGATAACCTTCCTATTCTTGCAGGCATCCAACCTGCTGAGCTTCGTCGTAATGCAGCCACACTATCTCTAGCACGCCGTGCCATCGCCATGGAGCCTGGACACCAGCTCCACTCAGCGCTCACCTGTCCACCGGGTGCGAATGCCCGGCGCCTCAAATCAGACACCCATTTGTGCTCGCCCCACAACAACTCATCTGTTTATCTGACAACAACAATATACGTGCGGCGCACTGGGCGGATCACCAACGGAAGGCAGAGTGGTTGGACAACCTTCTAAAATACACGACGCCACTAGTCATGAGACTCCACACTTACATCCCCGACACCGGCAACCCACCCTCCCGGAATGACCCTCCCAAGAACAGCCTGGCTCCGACTTAACCGTCTCCGCCCTAGTGTCGGACGCTTCCGCTCCTGCTTGTACAAATGGGGTATGGCCTTTTCCCATGTTGTCCTCCAATGTCCAACCCACCGACCTCGTCTCATGGACTGCACGATCTGACGGTTCTGGGCGATGAGACAATCGAATGTCTGCTCAACACCTGACCCGAGATCTAGTACGGCCTAGCAGTGCACAGCATCAACTCGCTCAAACGATGAAGAAGAATGCTAGTTTTCAGAGTTCACTTTTAACACTTTAGATTCCGATTTGATTCAGAGTTCATTCTTTAAGTAAATGTTTCTTCGGTAGAGTTAGGTGAAGAGTAGTTTTTCACAGCCCATCTGTTTAACATCAATATCAATTCCGTGAATGAAGAGATCATCAGGTGAAGTGTTGGTAACCCATTTTTCAATCGTCTTGAGCTTAGTTTTTATACTACCGTTTCTAGTGTAGCAAGAACTAAATGTATCAGAGCAGGATTTTTGCGCGTACTCCAGCAGTTTGTACCTTAGAGGAGTAAGATCCTCACAGACAAAGTCGGTGAAACCGAACACTACCTCTTCTGTAGTAGTCATACTGTCGTGCTTTTGACGTTGTCATCGAAGAAAATTCTCTCTATATTTATAGACTAGTTACCATTACCCTACTCACTTGTGCGAGTGAAGAACTACTCTGCAAGATGTGCTTATCAGTGCAGGCCTACCATTGTTTTGTTTTGGATCTGTCAGGAGCTAATTTGCTTACACATAGGGATTCGTGATATTCTAAAATTTAATGCAAGCTACACAGCGTCCACTTTTTTTCAAAGACTTTTGTCACTTATTGGGGTAACAGAGTATGACACCGATCTTCAAAAACAATATACCAAGTCAGATAAAGTCTGGTGAAATCTATCAAAAATACAGAGATTTTCCACCCTTTTGTCTCTACGTAGGTAATGGCTGATCCAGCCCTCGGTGTACTATGATGTTTCCCCATTTTGTTCTGTTACGGTCAGCCTCCCATAATTTTCCAGGATTTTTATACAGACGTTCAAAGTTATTAATAAAAGTAAAACGCTGGGCACCCCTTGCACGTTTTCATGGGATTCTACCACTTAAAGCAAGATCTTCAAGCTTTCCTTTTCGTAAAACATGTCCCAAAATTTTGAGCTGTCTTTGTTCTATACAACAAAGCAGTTTACACTCCTGTCCAAATATTTGAGGGACTTACACATTAGTCTGGAGTGCTGTCCATGGAACACAAAGAATTCTGCGGTAGAAACACATTTCTGCTGATTCTGTGTTTTTCCTGGTCTTTGTTGTGAGTGTCCAGGTTTCACAGCCATACATGAGAACCGATCACACGAAACATTTCAAAAGTCTTGTTTTTAATGGTATGGAAAGCTTGCGGTCTCTGAAAATGTTTTTCATGCTGTAGAAACTCGATTTCGACAGATTTATGCGACGTCTTATTTCTAATCCACACCTACCATCTGAAGTGAGTCAGGAAGTTAATAATCAAAGTATTGAACTTGTTCAATCTTAATATAATTGTCTGTTATGGAAAATGATGGTCCATCTGGTAACTACTTTGACATGACCATGACTTGTTAATATTTAATTAGCGACAAAACGTTTCTGATGATTGAACATCATTCAGGAGTACTTACAAACCAGCCTGTGAAGACTCAAGGAACAAAGTGTTATCGGCATAACGGATGTTATTTATACGTCTGCCATCTACTTACATTCACTCCTCAAGCTCCTCCAGTTTTTTCAGAATGAATTCGTTGTATAGGTTAAAAGGTCAGGACTCATAACACAGCCTTGTCTTACACCACGTTTGATGTCAGTCCACCCAGTGAGTTCTTCCGTGAGTTTGATGGCTGCTTTTTTCTCATAATATAGATTACGTATAATGCGGAAGTCCTTGTCATCTGTAGCAATTCGCTTCAGTATCGTATGAGTAGCTGGCCGGCGCACTTTATCAAATGCTTTTTGATAATTAATCAATAAAGCACAGAAACACATCTTGTTGGTGTTCAATTGATCGTTCACACAGCATGCGCAACACAAAAATAACATTCCTTGTGCCTCTATCAGGCATGAAACCATATTGAAAGGCTAGGATTTGGGTAGACGTTTCTTCTTATGCGTCGAAGTACGATATCCGGCAGCAGTTCCAAGGTACAAGCCATCAAACTGATGATTTCTGTGCTTTTCACACTCCGGAATGTTAGATTTTTGGGAATGACAGTGGAAACACATTTAAGCATTTCAGGGGGCATTTGGCCAGTTTCATATAATTTATTCTTAAAAGGCTCCATAACACATCCACACCATCCTCTTGTAAAGCAATTAGCATCTCAACAACAACCACATTCGGACCTGCCGCTTTCCCAGTTCTGGAATGCTGTAATGCCCATTGAATTTCTAGTGTTGAAGGGCCAGATTCGTATGAGACTACCTTACCATCATTTTCTTCTCTGTCGTCATGAAATAAAGAAACTCTGCATTCCTTCTAACGTCTTGTTTTATCTTCAGGTTCACACAAGATATTGCTGTTTGATGATCGAATGCCTCGGGATGCTGGTAGGGGTCCTTTTCTGGCTGTATTTCGCGAATTTTCTTGAACATTTCCATATTGTTGATGTCTTTGAGTCTTTCAATCTCCCGGCATTTTTCTTCCAACCATTGCTCTTTAGTACATTTACATTGCTTTTGGATTTCCTTGTGTATTCTGTTGTATTTTTCTTGGTCTGTTTTAGACTGTCTTCTCTGGTATCAGAGGTTTTTAATTTCATCATTTGTCCAATGAGGTTGTTTAATTTTCTTGGATTGTTCTGGTATACTTTTGTTTGCAGTTAAATAATACTCGTTTTCAGATTTATCCATTAAATTTGGAAATTTTCTTCAATTTGATTTTTTGGAAGACTTTCAAAAACAGCCTAAGAAAAGTCTGTGCTGATATCAGGATCTTTGAGAGTATCAAGTAAGAACCTTGGTTTTCGTTATGGGCGTTTTAGAGCTTTAGAACCCTTAAATATATTTTGATATTTGCAGTTGCTGGATTATGATCACTGTCTGCATCGGCCCGTGGACAGGCTCTTGCATCGGATGTAGAGAACCGATATCTTTCATTGATCATCATGTAGTCAATCTGGTTTCTTGCTTGGTCAATATGGCTACTCCATGTATATCGACGTCTGGGGTGAACTGCAAACCATATGTTCATTATCGCTAGTTTCTTTTTTTGCACCAATCAATAATTAAATTTCGCCTCGTTCATTACACATTCCCAATGCATGTGGTCCAATAGTTTTTCCATGTTTCTCACAGCTAACTTTGGCATTGAAATCTCCCATCAAAATATTTATTTCTTGTGATTTGCAGTTGCTTGTACAGTTCATCCAGAAAGTCATAAAATTTTATCATCTGCTCATCTGCGTCCGTTGTTGGTATGTATGCAACAATTAGGTTTATACTGAAAAGGTTGGCTTTTAGTTTTACAAAAAGCAAACGATCAGAATTAAGCCAACATGCCAAGATAGAATTATAAAGTCTTTTATTCAAAATCAACCAACACCACGTTGGTGTTCACGTTCTGCAGAATATATTGTTGTTTTGTCGTTTTTCACGAATTGACCATTTTCAGTCCATCTCACTTTGCAAAGACCCAAACAGTTAATTCTCATTCTGTTAATCTCCATGGAAACGTTTTCAAGATTTCTTTTTTGGTACAGTGTTCGAATTTTCTATGTGGCTATGCTGTTTCTGAAGGTTTTAGCATTGACCACAGTTGCTGAAAAACGATCGAAGAAGTCTGCGGTCGAAGACTCCAATTACCGGGCGTGAGACTCTGAGTGCTGGAATCTGAAGACTCATTTACGCCGTTATTCCTTTACTTTGTTTCATCCTCATAGCAAACATGGCCTCAGTACTGAAGTAGGTTAGCGGCTTCGTTTCTTCAGGAACCTCTGTGTTTAGTCAGCCTAACTGCTTCCAGTCGCAGCACAAGGAAGCATACAGATGATTTGGCGTTGGCAGCAAGACCAACAACACCCAGCGACTCCACCCTTTTCACTTTTCGTCAAATAGTAACTAGCTTGAAATAGATATGAAAGCTTAAGCACAGAAGATGCTGCACGCGACACAGTAAACTCTCATCGCTGCTGTCACAGACAGTAGTGGGCGCTGTAGAACAAGTGCAACTTCTACAAGTGAATTGCTGCGAGTGGGGTTGTGCGTATTCACAAGCGCTTTGATTTTTTTTAGATTTAACAACGCCAAGATAATTGTGATAGCGTATGTGCAATACAAACAGTTTTCACAAAGCTGAAGTGACAGTTTTGAATCATGGAAAGTTGTATTGCTTGCTATATTTAAAAAGAGCCATAGGCAACTGCTTTTGTTTCGCAAAATCCAAAGCTCAAGGTTTCAATTTAACTGAAACAAGTTCTTCATAAGATTTCCAGTAATTGCGTTTGATGCTCAACTCTTCTCATAATAAAAAACGTTTTTCATAAGATTATCCAGAAATTAAGTTTGATGCTCAACTCTTCTCAAAGTTGGCCTGTCCTGGAAAACGCCTCAATTAAAGGAGGCGTTCCTACTGTGTTTTGCAAAATGTTGCTCAAAAGTCGCAAACGGAGAATCGGACTCGATCGAACAGCAAACGAGGATTTTGCGCTTGAGCATTTGTGAATTAAAACTAATCTGGGGTCTATCGTCTCTATCGTCTGTGTATCATTAAAACGTCAGACTCCAGATCTTTCGGACAAGTTTCTCTGACAAACGTTTTTGAGTTTAAAGGAGAAAAAGGTTGGGCAACACTTTTCTAAAGATGGTGAACAAGAGTATCTTTTGTGTTGACTTAAGCCAGTACCGCATGGAAATCGCAGGTATTGTCACTTATATCCGGTGATTTGTTTCACCAATCAGTGGCTTCTTTATATGACCAGTTGCGAGCCTAATGCAAGCTTACGTGGTGAATGGTTGTCCCGAAATTGGAAAGCTCAGCAATTTGAGAAGCGTTTGATTTTCGCCATCTTTTTGCTCTGCTTTGGATTTATACGGATTTGCTCAGGTTGACATCCGGTTCATGATTACGTCAACAATTACCGCTTTTCCTTAATGTCGTTTTTAAAGATAAAGCCTATACACTCAGTACAGCTATCTTCGGAAAATCAAGATAATGGTGGAAAGCTTGTCTTTGTGACCATAGAAAAAGACTATTGCTTTGCCTTTGCATGATAAGGTAATGCTTGCTTGGGTATATTTGAATGATATGACTGCAAAATGTGCATGTTTGTGCAACATTGTTACTTTCTACATATTTCAAAACCTTTTGTTCGCATAAAACTTGAAAAGCTCTGGAAAATTTTTATTCAACTCAGTTTATACTAAGCAGGTTAAATACGTCACTTGCAGGTACAATTTCGTTCCAGACACGCTTTACGATATTTGTTTTTTCTTAACACCGAACTGTTTATTTTACTGTCGATCTTGCAGCTTTGTTGGTAAAAGTAAATGATAGCAAATGATCAGGTGTTTTAATTTTAGGTCCTAAAAAGCAGACAAACTCCCCTGTAGCACTTTTCATGCAAGACGCAGCACTTTGTTGCAAACAGCCTTTTTTCCTTCAAAAGATTACGATCTTCTGCACATCGTGGTCGTTAACCGCAGCAGAGATCATAGGAAGCGATTGCATGTGCAGACAACTGCGAAACGTGACGCTTAGAGATGGAACAAAATTAAAGCAGAACCGCAAACCGCTCTTGTAATCCAATGCCTAAGTCTTACGTTGCCGCAGTTTTACTTCTCTTGCGGTAGGTTTAAATTTTGGAGGGTGCTTGAGGTGCAGCAACAAGGTGATTAGTAAGCGATAGGCAATTAACAAAATTGTCTTTTACCTTTGCACTTTCGCTTGTGTGGGCAAATAAATTCGTGTCATTTTAGCTTACTTTTTGTTTAATTGAATTAGTTTCTCAGGGAAACGCTCAGTGCTGATGGTTTATGTGACTAATTCACGTCATTTTCATAATTCGCTGGAAATTGACGAGAAAACTTTGTTTTGCTTACTAGAATCGTACAGAATGCACAACTTTTTTAACATGCAGCACTCCAGGTTTCTTAAATTTTGGCAATGAGTGGGTTGAAAATTGTTTTGTGGCGGTCTATTGTGATGAAAGCAATCACCTTTGAATTTTTGAAAAATTTTGTTTACAGAAACTTATAAGCAATGGTTTTAAAAAATTGTTGTCGAACAACAATTATTGAAAAAGAAAAACTAAATCCATTTCGTCTGAGGCAATTCAACTGTTTTCAAAATCACAAAAGCTCTTAAAGCCTTGTGCGTGTTTAAAAATTGTACAGCAAGGTAGATGAAACTAAAAAGGGCCTTAGTTTATTAAAGAAATTTTTCCTTGAGTGGGCGACGAAAATCGATGCGGCAAAGCATCGGTGTACGTCAAAACTGGTCAAAATCGGTTGATCCTTGGATCAAGAAAAGTAACCGCAAAGCCTTTAACTGCTTTGTTTTGTAGACGCAGGCGGCAGCATTGCTTTGCAAAAAATGTATTGCATTTGCTGCAATTGGAATTTTGAATAGTGCTCCTGCTAACAAACTTTATTTTGTGGCTAGTCGATGAAATCAGTTTGTATGAAATATATCTGTCTAGCTTCTTCATTCATAGGCTTTTAACAATAACCCACATTGTAAATATAGACAGTGATTTCGAATAAATTCATTGCAGCTGTACATTTTAAACCACATCACAGTTAGCTCAATTACATTTACACATGACTTCACTTATAATAACACAATTACACATGACTTCAAGTTACTTGCAATCATGGCATTCCATAATTTTTTTCATTCTCTTTACAATTTCAATAACACAAAAACAAAAAGTCTCAATTATAATTGCAGTTACATGAACATATGTAATTATTTAATTACATTCAGCTCAATTACAAATTGTAATCGATCCAACGCTGAATCATACAAGTTGAAATGTATCAGGTTTAGCTTTACGTAATAATTCGCAAAGCAAACCAACAAAGCAAAAGATATACCATCACTTAACCTTTATACTTCTCATACTACGGCCGTCTTCTCTGATTTTATTCCGGTGGAGACACAAATACACTTTATGGCAACAACAAATTTAGAAAATTAAAACTTGGAAGAAGGTTTTTGTATCGCCCACCGAACAAGCGTTATTCTGATGTTATAAGTACAAACGACTTCCGAAGAACAAACATCAGACTGAAAATCCTAATTAAGTCTCTTAAAACTAGTTCTTTTTCTGGGATCATTTACAACGCGTTGAGATGGAAATGCAAGTATTTTGAAATTGAACGCAAAGCATGCATACTTCCACGTTTGGTAAAAGTCAACATTTCGTAATCAAACACCATGACATTTATGTCTGCTTCTTTTCTTCTTGCAAAGGCTTATTGACAGGGCTACTATACCGTCCCTATTTCTAAGACTTGTCCTTATTTTGAAGGTCTGTGTCTTAAAAAATTTATGTCCTTATTTCTAAGAAATGTCTTAATTTGACTTGCATCCTTTGGTTTGTGCATTACCACCGGCAATAACAAAAATATAACTGGATGGTGGTGGCAACTAACAGTGAACCGAAGAGAGAAACAGCCTTAACAAAGGGANAGTCAAATCCATCCCACAAGTTAAAGTAAGCTCAGACAAGAGCTGCAGTGAAACGCACCAGGTAGTCTCTAAGGACAAAGCATTGTTGAAGCAGAACGTTTTTAGCACAAAAAATGATTGAAGACTGAATATACTTCGTTCAGTAATTTATGTTCCTTTTTTATCTTATTTTACTTCCCGGTTGTCCTTACTTTTTAGTCCAGATCGATGGCAGTCCTGCCTATAGACACCCGCACAAAAGTACTTCGAGCTAAATTACAAGAATGTCAACACATGTTTATTGCTTTTTGTTGGATAATGACGCAATGCGACCCAATACTTTGTGCTTGCCATGCTCAAGATTGAGGTCATCTTTTGCATGCACATTAGCCAATTGTTGTTTACGAAACAAACAGTGCATTTAAAAAACAAGTGTTCACGTTTCGTGACTCAAATTACTTAAATGATGCCGACTTTCAAACTAAACAAGACACATAATCTTATCATGTACACTTTCGCTTGGATCAGATTGCTTACGTGAATTACATCACATTTCAAAACACCTGGTATATTGTAGGCCTACACGCAGACTTTCTTAACAGCTGTTTTATCTTTCACTTCTGCGAAGTAGAGGTGATTCGTTGCACAAGACTTTTAATGAAACCGTGCCGATCTCGAAGTTCGCCAGACAATATTACGACGTCTGTGACGTCACAAAACTATATTTGAATAAGCATTGGGGCGTTTCTTTTTTAGTTGAGCATTGATGCAGAGCACAAAATTATAAAGAGTTATCAGTTGGTGACAGACGATTTAAAAACAGTTTTACGTACCAGTTTCATCTTTCAAAGTCTAAAGGGTTTTTCCAATTGACTTAAAATGTGTAAAGAAGGAATAATACCAAATGGTACGCCAGAGTGGTAAAAACTGTGCATAACTTCATAAAAACATTTTTAGTATCATTCCTAAATCACATTCACTTCACAGTGGTCCGACAAATTAGCCACAACCAACACCGATTTCTAAAGCTTGAGAAACTTTTTCGATAGTTTGAGTGTATGAGTTGAAAAACATTGCACAGCACGTAAAAAATGGAACGTAATTTTACAAATTATGGTAAATATAAGAAGCAGTGAAATATCAAGTGAATATTAGGAGTCACACAAAATGAAAAAATAATTTTATGATTCTAAATTGCTTTAAGAGGTAAAAGTTGATCGACGGTTGTTTTTGATATTTTTGGACCGAAATTAAAACACACGTGCTTGTATGTGTATATAAAAGAATATTTGAAGAAGATACAAACGATTGCTACCTGATAGACATATAGTACGAATGATCATGGATATGGTTGGCAATCGCAACTTTATCCTTACAACCGGAAATGGCAAACGAAGCAGGTTACGACGCCTCAAGAACGACGTCACACAGGGATCTGTCCTGTCACCCCTTCTCTTCAACATCTATATCTCTGATCTGCCAACCACCGTCTCTAGAAAGCATGCGTACGCTGACGATCTAGCAATTCTGCATCCTGATGGATACTGGCAGGCAGTGGAAGGGGTGCTAAGCAAGGACATGGCAACCGTGGGTGAATACCTCTAGACCTGGAAGCTGAAGCTCAGCACTACATCGGCAGTCTTCCATCTTAGCAACAAGGAAGCTAAACGTGAGCTGAAAGTCAACCTCAACAACAAAATCCTGCCCTTCCGCCCCAAGCCTAAATACCTCGCAGTAACATTGGACAGGTCGCTCACGCATCGCCGACACCTCGAGTCACTTCGCAAAATGCTGACATCACGCGTCGCGCTCCTGATGCGGCTTGCTGGCTCCGGTTGGGGCGCTGGAGCAACAACGTTGCGAAAAGCCACCCTTGCCCTGACGCATTCAACCGCAGAGTACTGCGCTCCTGTACGCTGCCGCAGTGCTCATACCGCCTTATCATCAACGACGCCTTGCGAATTGTGACTGGATGCCTGCCTCCTACACCATTGGAGAACCTTCCCATCCTCGTAGGCATCCAACCTGCTGAGCTTCGTGGCAATGGAGCGACACTTTCTCTAGCAAGCCGTGCCATCGCCATGGAGCCTGGACATCTGCTCCACTCAGCGCTCACCTGTCCACCGGGTGCGAATGCACGGCGTCTCAAATCGAGACACCCATTTGTGCTCGCCGCACAAAAACTCATCAGTTCACTTGACAACAACAACATACGTGCGGCACACTGGGCGGATCACCAACGGAAGGCAGAGTGGGCGGACAACCCTACAAGACTCCGTACTTTCATCCCCGACACCGGCACCCACACACCCCGGAGCGAACCTCCCAAGAACAGCCTGGGTCCGACTTAACCGCCTCCGCACTGGTGTCGGACGCTTCCGCTCCTGTTTGTACAAATGGGGTATGGCCAGCTCTGCGGCCTGTGAGTGTGGCGCAAAAGAACAAACCGTCGACCATGTTGTCCTCCAAAATGGTCGACCTCGTCTCATGAACTGCACGGCCTGACGGTTCTGGGCGATGAGATAATCGAATGTCTGCTTAACATCTGCCGCGAGATCTAGTGCGGCCAAGCAGTGGTTTGAAGAATTCGCTCAAAAGATGAAGAAGGACATGTCCCGGCCAGGAAAAATCCGAAACTCAGACCTATTAATATGACATCCCTGTCCACATAGCTGGAAAATGTAGCTCGGTTTATGTTCGCTAAGTAACAAAAATTATGTGGCGGATTTCTTTCAATAACGTCCTAGAAACATATATTGCAAATCAGTTTTTTTGAACGATCAGTTTTCTTGAAAGATTGCTTAGTATTAAAATAAGACAAAGCCTTTTATGCAGCTGGACAGATAGGTTGATCAGACTCCAATCCTTGAATACGACTGACCATATGGTAATTTTTAGGAAATGAAGAAGCTTTTATTAAGCTTTGAATGCAATAGTTTTATTCAAAAATCAATCTTTGTAATTTTAATTTTTAAAGATATCGTACCAGAGGGGGAAAACTTTGTGTCGCAAGATATGAAGCGTTTTCTTTTAGAAACATTTCATTTGAAATTCTGATATATGTCTTTTTGTTGCAAATTAAATGTTTCTTTTAAAATTAAACCATAGATTCGTCACAATTTTTTCCGCTGCAGTTGAAGCCGAGAATTGATTTTAAGTCAGGAACGAAAAGCATTTAAAGTAAAAAATTAGGGCGATGGAAATGGAACCCAACAAATGGATTTCAATCGGTAGACTTATGTTTCAAAAGAAGGAAAATGAACTTGATTTCCGCGATTTTCTATCAAAAAAAACATCAGTTTCAAAGAAATAAGTTATTTTACCTTGCTCTGATAGTCAGTTGCAGTGATGGTGGTGATGGTGGTGGTGTGCATCTCGGCATGGATTTATCAATTGCATATTTTCATTTACATGAAATTTTGTTTTCCGATAGATCACGTTTGTGGGTGCGGCTTGTTCAAACGAGGTTAACGAGAGAAACCTTCTGCGAATGATGAAAGGCGCTTCAACACTTCTCTCGGAAAAATGCATTGATCATTTTGGTGGATGATGATGTAAATGTTATAGGGTAGCGTTGTGCAAGCCTGTACATAAAACCGAAACGTGAGAAAACCAGAAGCTTTTTATTAAAAGTTACTTTATCTGTCACTCACAAAATTTGACCCCAAGAATTTGCTGTTTTTAAAGGTTTGCTTTATTTTTCTTCTTCTACTGCCCTTTCATTGGTATTAACACGTGNCAGCATAATGTTGATTTGATACAAATTATTTGCGTTTCAGAATGGCGTAATCAGTGTTGTAAACTTGTAAGGACATATGATAGTTGCTTTATTGATAGCCGGCTCCGGCATATGGAGCGTACAAAATCTCAGAAAGCGATATCATTTTTATCATTTTTGCGTTGCCGGTAAGCTGTTTCTTCCTGATAATATTGATTACGATTTTTGATTTGTTTAATGTAAGACCTTATCAAATTGAAGTTAACTTGAGAAGAAAGTGGGGTTTGAAACAACGTGAAAATAAGGGAGCTTTTCGGTCGGGTTGGAGTACGGAGTTCTGTTTTCGAAGAGAGAAACGATTTCTTGATTTTCTTTTGTTTGTCTTTGAAACAAAAAAAACACGCTCCTTTAACGAACGTCTTTGAATCGGTCCGCACAACATGCCCTTGTTTTTAGTATTACTCCGCCTTCCTTTTTTCCCACTATCTGCGCTGCCCGTTCGATACGATCTGCTCGATGCGATACTTGACGCTGATGTGAATCGATGCAAGAAGCTTAGGGCGGATATATCGATGCAAATCACAGCAATTTTGACACATGGCGAGATGAAACCGGACGGCGGGGAACAGCAAGATGTCAAAAACTGATAGCACGTAGAAAACCGCGGCATCAGCGTCGCAAATCGTATGACGATTTACTGGCCTATGAGGTCATATGACCTGTAACGGTTACAGTTTAGTAGCGCGCCTACGAGCTGAAAGAGAAAGTGGACTATTTGCGTTCACAGTGATTTTTAACTTTTGGTACAAACCAAGTTGGACTGACCGAAAAATATTTATACATTGCCGAGGTTCGCAGAAAGTGAGATGTGCTCAGACAATATCTACCGAAAAAATCCTTCGACCGCAATGAATCAGACACTATAATGTTTACCGAACATATAGTTCGCCTACTGAGTAAGCATCATTAGTTTTTATTTGAATAGAATCGTTTTTTTAATACTACAATTCAAGTTTATTTTTGTTTAAATCCTACAATGAAATTCGTACATCTGTGATGTCGCCAGCATGTCAGGGAAAGGTCTTCATTTTGCGAGAACTATAAATGCTGTAAGAAATACCGATATGATCGCATGCCATCAGAAAACTAAAGGTGTGCACGGGTGAACGTGAGGTTTTCACCGAAACTTTCCGTTAAAAGGCAGTGGCGGATCGACCGAACTGTTCTCGGCCTTGTTTATATATTCGTGACCATAATTTGAACAACGGTTCCCTCGCTGCACTTGACGCTGCCAGCCGTACTCCACTTTCACAAACAAGGTGACGATTTCTGTTGATGTTCGCATTCACTGCCGGCGCAGTGATGAGACAGTCATTGATGTTCCATATATCACGGTCTGCTAGTGATCTTCGTAGTTAGACGTTGTTTGGTGTTAGTCGGCTTGTGCCAGAAAGGAATCTTTGCAAAGCCTCCTACTTTTAGGCAATTTGTTCCGTCAGGCAAATGGGAGCGTCCGGTCGGTGTCTTGATATCTGCTGCTGTTTTATGTATGGGGACGAAAGTTTGCGACTTACGGCAAATTTTGTTTACACGCTACAGCCTTTCTTCTAAAGGATAAGCGCACTACAAGCAGGCGGGTACATCTGACACTGAAAGATCAATTTCTTTTTCGACTGAAGATAGTTTATGCCTTGTTTCGCTCCAATTAATGCCGCATGTTCCATATGCAGATTAGCGAGGTAGGCCCTGTGGGACATGCACACAAGGCACTGCACTTTAAGGTGCTGCCTTGGTAAATGATCTTGGTTCCGTTGGGCATCCCCATAAGCGCAAAATCTGCTCAGCGATGCCCAGTGAAACCATCTTTGGCGATTTTAAAGATGTGTTGGCCAACAACATTGGATGCTTATGGCGCGTTTGATAATGCTTGTAGTTCTGCAGCTATACCTTAACACACTATCCGGAATGCAATATCACGTTTTTGTGAAGACTTGCCCTTCAGAGGCGTGTGTACGGGTGTTTTGGCCAAAACGACTAGATTTAACTAATCTATTCGAAACGTGGAGTATTTAAGTAAACAAATAGCCCATATAAGGAACAAAGCCCGTGGTCAAATCTTATTACAGATGCGTTTACAACCAAACTGCTGTGCATTAGTGTATGGGATGTATTAATTGAAATTATGTTCTGTTTGTGTCGAAATTTAACGGGATTTAAACTGCACAGACGAACGCTTCGTCGTCGAAAAAACGCTTGCGCTTGCAATTTCCCGTTGCGACAATCACGCACGAGTGGTTATCTGAGGACAACATTCACAATGCTTTGGCACAAGGCCACCCTAGATTGCACATGCACTCAGGGAAGCCCCCGGTGCACAACAGGGCTTTTTTGTGACTGTCTGCGAAAGGTGTTCGGTTACTGCGAGCCTGCGAACAATATGATTTCGACGTGAGTTAAGCGTTGTTTTGTCGATGGTTGTCTCAGCATCAAACAAACACAGTCTGGGTGTGCCGAGCGCCCTTGCAATGATAAGGCTTGAAACCAAGCCTACCCTTGTTCCTGCATTTCCCATTTATACAGGTGCCTTGTCGGATCTATCCGGCAACAGTCATCCGCATGCTAGGGAATCTGGAAGATGTCACGCGCCACCGAATCCCTTAATTTGTTTACCTCATTTTGCATCAAAGATTTCAACGTTTGCTGATGGTTTTAGCGAACGGGGTGAAAAATCAAGGCACTTAGTCACCGACGTGACATCAGAGATAACTTCGCGCCGGTTGTCTAATTCCGAGCTGTGCAGAGCTTGCACGTAGAGTCGTTTCGCACAACGGCAATCTTTGTCACGTTCGCCTTGTCTGTTTTAAACACAACACGCACGAAGTTCACTGCCGATGCCCAATTTAGCAAGTGACGACTCAGGCCTCGACCCACTCACAGTCTCGGCGTTGCTGCTTGAACCCGAGCGTAAATGGATAGCTATTTCCGACGGTTGCTTAGCATCGAGATTGACGTTGGATAGCTGCCAGCAAACGAGCAGACTTTATTACTAATTGTTGTTAAGACACTGCATATATCACTACCGATCGCATCGCGGCCATCTGAAACATGTCAACCAAACCAAACAGGCAAGACCGCATCCGCAATGAAAAGATAAATGCGCCTTGGGCAAGTGTGCGATGCAAGGAAAGGAAGAACTCGCTTTCGCTGCCAAACTGATGCCGTGTGATCTGCAATGCTTGAAGCATTTCTTAGAACAAATGTTCAGCACACGCAAAACTGTCTTTCGCTCAGTTGGTTCTCTTCAACTGTTGTGTTTACTGGACGAAACTGCTATTTCCACCTCATTTACCTTCGCCAGCACAATCAACGAGTAACCTAAAATTAGAAACAAGCAAACGGGAAGCTTTTAAAATTTTTCCTGAAAAGTTAAGCACCTATTCATGAAACGTATGTCTTGCTTTTCAAACCCTAGGCTTACAGAACAATGGTCCATTGCTTGCCAGTAACACCAACAATCTTCTAACCGTTAAGAAGGATTTTTAAAGTTCAAAGAACATTTGCGGCTATTTCTAAACTTCGTTGGATATTTAACAGCTTTCAGGTCACCTTGATGTGACACTGTACCGAAACATCAACGAGGGGTTTGTTGTACGCTGGCAATTTGTTCTATAGTACACATAGATTACATGCTGTCAAGTTGTATGCCACCGCTCAAGTTTTTCAGTTTTATCACAAACAGACACTAAAAAATCATTATTAGCAATATACTCCACTACAAAATAATTTTCTGAAAGGCAGCATCGACTCAAAGAAAAAAGCTCGTAACTTATTTAGATATAAAAAGCGATGAGGTCATTCTTCATGAGCGACGAAACTGATGTAGTTTTACAATTTAGAAGATAAACATTGGCAAACAGGTAGTTTTGACACAGACTGAGTATTGGGTTTCAGTAACGTTGAGTTTATTTGAACCTATTCAAAAGTTTATGGAGCAGGCTACCATCTCTTCACATGCCCAAAGTCATATTTCACTCTTTAGTTGTGCTTCACCAACCTCCTGGATATCAGCTGCCAATAAAACATGAATCAATCGGTCCAGATGCATACTGCAACGAGTTCTACGAGACGGTTGTATTCAGGTCTCTTACTGTATCTCTTGTTTCAAAAAATTAAAAACCGTTGCTTTGGCAACTGGATCAGTGAAAAGTTTGAGAAAAAAAGTTAATGCAAATGCACTAAAATAAGGAAAGACCAAACAAACACTTTCAGCTAGGCAAGAGGTATTGCAAAGATCTTACAAGAGTAGCTGATGTTACCAAGCGGTAATACTTGCTCTGGCCTTTTTATGTTTTTTTCTGGCCGATTAGTTCTGAAGTTAGGACAAGTAGACCAGAATTGCGTTTCCTATAAATAAGAAATTAACTAGTACTTTGAGAGGTATTTGCAAGACTGGAACACGTTCTTTCAAACTCCACAAAAGCATCAAATTAGGTTAACAGCAACTTCTTGTCTTGACTTCGTTTGGTTCCTGGGCAGAAATCTTACTTTGATATTTGTCATGTGGTGTGGCTTGTGGTAGGTAGAACAGTGTTGCTTGAAAGTGATTTATTAAAACATATAGAAGAAACTTTTCATGGGGTTCAAGTTTTGCTTTTTCGCTTTCCGGTGAAATTTCGCGCCCGTTTTGTGTTTTAACAAGTAACTGCATGAAAAGAAGGCATGACATATTTTAGGTATTGGAAGTTTCGTACCTTGCAGAGCAACCTCGCACTTAAGAAGTGGAAGCATCTGCGATCGGGAAAAGCTGCCATAAAGGAAAAGTAATTGCACTATAGGCGCACAGCAGACGTGTGCTCTTTTATTTTCTTACTCCATCGTAAATCAGAACTGTGGCATCCCAACAAGAGAAACTGAAGAAGAAAACCGATCCCCGACATCCTCTCTTCAAGCATGCAATACCAAATAAAAGATGGAAATCTAGGCATAGTTTCCTCCAGTGCTTAACCATCCTCAACATCCAACCTCACAGCCAGCGAATATGTATGTGTCAAGAACACCTCGCAGAAAAAACAAACAAATTGGCCGCCCACAGGAATCACTCCCCCCTGGCTCTATGAGCGAGACATAGCCTTCCTGGGCCTGCCTAAACCGCCTGACAATTGCGATGGGCCTCTGCACAGCCAAGTTAGTTAAGTGGGGTCACAAAAAGGACGGCAAGGACAGCTTCTCTTGTGGGAAGGAAAAATCTTTTTTTCTACCCCCTGCTATCAACATCATGCACGAACGTGGTCCTTACTGTTCTGCCTATCAATACAAGATTAAAAACTGGAGAGGACTTTTACGAGCTTGGAGTTACTCGAGAAGAAGTTTTTCAAACAAAAAGTTATTTTATTTATATTGAGAAGCATGACCTTTTCTGGCTGTTTTCGTATATGGGTACGTGGAAAGCTGCGTATTAATTACCCTGTTGCGAGTCTGTTCTGAACATTTTTTCAGTTCAGTTATCCTACGCTTACCAGGATTCCAGTTTAATCAAGCACCCCCAATCTAGTCCTCGCTCAGTTTGCGGTTTTGTTTCGTCTCACATTTCTTCAAAACTGCTTCAGAAGAAGAGTCTTAAAGTTTTGTTTGATTCAAACTGGTAACAACGAAGTTAACAAGACTACCGAAAAACAACAAAGTCAGAGGTTCTTCTTCAAATATGTGCCAGATTTCCGCAAAAATAATTCACCTACGCTTTTTATCTGCTGTCAGTGACGACTGGTTGAGTAATATGTGTGTAAAAATCGGAAGCATCTCTGTGAAACTAAGCACACGTTTTTGTGCGCTCCTTACTCTTTAAAGCCAGTAATTCCTATGATTCTGCGTCTGTAAAAAAAGTACAACAAACACAAATTCAAAAACCTTAAATGCGCAGTAAATTTGTAAAAAAGAAAAATTTAATCCATGTTGGTGGTTCTTAGCAGGAAACCAATCAAATCGCAAAAACAGTGTTTAGGTCAGAACAGGCTTTTTAATGTGGTTTAGGGATCCGAATCGGGTCCTTAGAATCAGCGAAAATTATCATCTGGTCGCTAGAATCAGAGAAACTCGGGTCCCTACAGGTCCCTACCAGGTACCTAACATTTTCCTTAAAAAAACTGGAAGAGTGAAACTTGAAAGTCTTGCGAAGTCATGTAAGAAATAATAACGAAGAGAAATTGGTTGTTGCGTTTTTATTTCTCACAATGCCCAAACTCAAGCAACAAGCTTTGAAGGTCTTCACTTTCATATAACATCCACTGGCATTGACGCAATTACGCCAACGCCTTGACGCAATAAACAGTGCTGTGACCAGCATCGACTCAACCTTTTTTATAGCGCGGTACATCACAGCAACCCACTATAACCCAAAAACCACCATCTAAAACTTGAACAAAGCAAATCTAATGCAGCAATGCACATAGAATATTCTACTCGCGACTCCTCCAAAAATGGTTCTCGGTCCCTCTGGGGTTGCAGCCCCAGGTTAAAAACCACTGGGCTAGACTCTATAGAGGGAGGTCTAGAATGAAGGTGCACTGGAGGGGTGCTGATGGGGGGGCAGCACCAACATTGCAGCAAGGAAAGCGTTGCCTATGATGTAATTTGAAAATGATCGAGTGTTATTGAGGAGAAAAATTGCAACTTTTGTCAAAAAAGCGCGGTTGCAAAAGCTACTGATAAAAGAATAAAATTGCTGAAGCAATGAGAATCCTGAGAGTGTAATCAGTAAAGGGAAGCTAATTAAGATTTCTTTTGAAGCTGAATTCGTCAGAAGCATGAAAATATAAGAATTCACAGACAGACACTTCTAAAAATTTTCAATGACACCATTGAGCAAAGCGTAAAAAGCATGAAGAACGGACTTGTACTAATTACACAGCAATCACAGAAGAAACAAAAAATTGTTTAATGCCGGAAGTTTAAGCAGTAATTGACCAAAAATTTACACTGATGCTTTTGATGGCAAGTGATTTCACAACACATATTTTGAAAAGTAAAAACATTTTACTGAGGGCATATAGGGTAATCTTCTTCTCCACCACTCCAAGCTGATATACGCCCGCTCCAGCATTCCACGCACAACCATTGCATTGGGAAAAGAAAAGCAAGATCCACATTTGTGGATATTGGGCAGTGGCCTGCTCATCTTACTCTGCTCATCTATTAGCATAATGGGGCTTTCACTCTGACATGCTGCGCTAACTAATCATGCTTTCTGCCTTTCGCACGTGATCAAATTAATGGTGATGTAGTCAAATTAAATTAATGGTGATGAAATTAATGGTGATCAAATTAATGGTGATGAAATTAATGGTGATGTAGATGTAAATGGTGATGAGTGATAGTGTAATAAGCAGTTGATAGGTAAACCGTTCTTGCGTTCTTTTGAAGGAGGAATGGTATCATCCGTACTGGTTTGTTTTGCTGCAAAATTATGGAGTTTTCACATTTCATACTTTTTTTCAGAAAAAATCAAAACTATCATGTGTAGCAGCAATCGCATATCTTTCTTTAACAGAGCGGTCCTCCACTTTATTTTTTGCGCTACAACACTGAATAATTTGAGAAAAAATTAAGAGAGGTTTTTGCATACAAACGTCAATCCTTTACTTCAACACCTTTCCACAAATTTTAGTGGCAGCAAACCACAATCAAAACGAAACACCCTTGTGGAAGGTAAGCACTATCATGTGATTTCCGTAGTAAATTTCCAGAATTTTTATACCGCATCACAAGTAAAATTGCTTCACAAAGAAATTCATATACTTTGCAATTTCCGTGAGAGACGTTGCTGAAGTTTGATTCTGGGCAAAGTCGGTCAGTATTTTCCATCGCAAATGTTAAAAGTGTGAAACGTCCAAAGCGCTTGTGCTTCTTCATATTGTTCAGTTTTTTCCACATCTGCTGTTCATTCCTAGTGATTTTCACTCAGAAAAGTGCTTTATGTGATGTCATTTTTGTTTTTCTTTTGTAAAACTTGTGTTGCTACCGATTTTAACCAATTTTTTAATTCATACAGTCAATTTGTATGTGACTTCTAAGTCCAACAACCAGGTTTGTTGTTATTTGAGAAGATATTCGTGGGAGCATGAAGATGCACAGGTGTTAAAAAAATAACTAATAAAAGTCATGTTTTTTTTTAACAAATTTAGGTCCCATTTAAAACTGTATGAAATGAATACATATATGGTCTCTTGTTCTGACAACAATCGCACGAACAGACACGAACAATGAAACAATTTTAAGGATTTAGACTTTTAGCGGTCATCGTTCGGTACTTTTTGCAAAAAGGAACGTCTCATATCAAATCCTAGCGTAACACTGATGGCGTTGACAGTTTGATTTAAGTCCTTTTTGACTTGTTTTGATTTCAGGACAACTGTTGTTGTTTAAGCATTTGAACTTCGACAAAATTTTACGTTTTAGATAAAACTACCATTAGACTTTTACTCAGGCAACTGTTTTATGTTTCCTTCTAGTGCAACCTGTAGGTGCTGCTACAAGCAATTAGCATAACCTTTACTTCAGAGGCAGGGCTTCCGAGAGAAATTTTACCGAGGGTACGAAGAGCGATACCGGGCCCACTAGCTTCTCGGGCCCTCGTCGAAACTGTATAGCTTGTTTGTATAGTAATCAGAATCAGCTGTGATGCTAAGATTTACAAATAGATTAACTGTTATACTGGCAGCTGACTTACACTAATAATTTTGGGATTGATTACAGAATAACTGATCATGCGTACTTTCATTTTCCCGGGTCCCAGCGCCTACCGGGCCCTGCAGCTCTAATTTTCTTTCCGAAAAAATCGAGTAAAACCAGAAGTCATGGACGTCGGAAGGGGGCAGGTAGGAACCCCCTGGATATTGAAAATTTCTGCAAAGAGAGGTTGTTTTCTTTGTTTCGAGTGGGAAAAACCAAATTTCACCACTTTTGGCCCCGTTCCTGGAAAAATTTTGGAAAAATCCCCTAGTGCCCCACCTAGAAAAAATTCTTCCGACGCCCATGCCAGAAGCACAATGCAATTATGCTTATGCAGCGCACACAGTTTTCATTGTAGTGTATTTTGTCCTACTGCCATAAAAAAAAAATTCGTAACCTTCAAATATCAAAACAAGCACGAGAAGACATGTGTAGCTTGTTACTTTTCGCTCAGGCAGAAACGCATGTAAAGTTGCAGGTAGCAGCAAACGCGGTTTCAATATCCAGTACATAAGGTCTTCACTAGCGCTGTTTCAGCCTTTTCTTGCGGAGAACACAACAACTTTTATAGAAAACCTTCAACATATTTTTCAAATAAAATCTTGATCTAGTGGGATGCCTTAGTCTGTAGATACAAACCAAGAGAATTCCGTTCCCATGCATGCATTGACAACAAGTTCCTTTCCACAAAGCATGATTGCGCGACTGGTTCTCAACCTGCTTAAACTGTGACACCATTGCGGTGCTGCAGCTGTCAATAGCTTTTAACGCATTTCCTCTCTAGCATTCACAAATATTTTTGAATGTGTGAAAACAGTAAATGTTCAATTTGACAACTTTAAAACATTTTCTTCTGGTGGCTTGGCCTAGCCTGCAATGCATTTTACTTCAATAAATCATATAACCGCGTTACCCATATCACCTTTTATACCCTGAGAAAAAGACTTTTACTAACTACTGTATTATGCACTATTCCCTTTACACTATCAGCAGCTTCGTCCTTGGGAGGTCTGCAGCCTAAATGACCCTTGGTCCTTCGCAGCCTCACGATCCCTCAAGCATTTTATAAATCGATGTACTTGGAAGTCATCACAGTCCTACGTTATAATAATCATGATGGCGTCATTCATGCGTGTGTCGTAAAAGCTTGTGTTTCATCAACGTAAATGTATTAATGCCATCAAGCGTATACTCTCTACTACCGCCATGTATATATCCTCGTCTTCTTTCATGTATTTGTGTATTCCTTGCTACTGCGATGCATGTTTAAAGTCTAGCGCCTTGCATGTGGGAGTGAAGACGTTACATAATACAATTTCGAACATGTCTTTTTTACTTTTAGCCCCAGTATGCATTAACAATTGAATTGTTATAACTTGCGCCAAACATACAGCATAAGCAAACAGTTTTCCTATGTACCAGTGGCCACTAAAATACAACAAAAGCACCAGTGATTTTTATTTCTTTCCGTTCTGAATAACATTATCACTCTTCGTGTGGGAAGTGAGGGAGGGGGATCCCCTTTAGTCTCCTGTACTTGTGATATACTTGGTAACCTATTCGTAAAGAAATAACAAACTTTCAATTGCAATGTGCACAGATATCTTAGGGTTATATCTAGAGAGAACCCTATCCGGCCTCACCTTGTTTTGACACGCTAAAAATAGCCTTGTGCATGTGTTTCAACTTTCTTGGTTTAAACATTTTGCCCCACCTAACGCTCTGCGAGAAAGTGTAAATGCTGCAAGTCTCGCGTGCTGACCCCATGACGTTGATTGAGGAATATATATGATACTCACAATGCTGACGGAAGTCCCACCTTCCTGAACTACAGTACATTATTGCTCGGAACAGATCAGTGTTCCCGATGAGATCGATTCGTCGCGATTAATATAACTTTTTGCCGCCTCTGACTGGGGACCGCCATGAACAGAACTGCTGCAGGATTTCGCAAACAGTGTTGTGAACAGTGTGGGAAGGCGTTGTATGAAGGGGATTTCACGACGTCTTGCCGAAACGTGACCATTCGCATCTGGTTGATAAGAAGTTGCGGCATGTAGTCTCAACACTTAACCGTTTCTGCTGATACAAGAGGAACATCTGCGCTATGGCGACATTGTTAACGTGCTGGTCGAGCACATACACAAAGCTGTTTCATTGCCCACAAATGGCACTGCTTGGTTGTAAGAGGCAATGCCAGATTTGAAAACGTGACGACGAAATTTGGTTACCTTTGCCTTTCGCTCAAGGCGTCTGGTTTGTGAAAAAAACTTGTAAATTTTGTGCCTTTTTTGAGTTAGTTAATTGTTCATTCTGTTCACTATATCTCTATGGAAGTAATTTCAGTAAAATTTTTCTTCACTATCATATGAACTTGCAAATGAGACCATGCGGATGAACCGTATTTCTGCTGTTTCTCAAGCAGAGAGCTGGGAGGGAAGAAATCGTCAAGCGTATCAATTATTGATCCTTTATCGGAAGCGTTGTCAAAGTTGCGCAGCCGTTGCTTGAAGAGCACTGTGAGGTCAGCTCCTTACGAGACAGCACTTCAACATCTACCGACTGGAAGCAGATGGTAAGCAGTGGTGTACATAGGTAGCGTATCTTTGTTGCCTAACTACAGTAAAATGCCTAGAAAATGATACGCATAAATGAAACTATTAAAAGTCAAGGACAAAAGAAAGTGCCATAATTTTCCGAAAATCACCTTGAAGTAAATATTGAAGGAATTGCAGTGTACTTTTACAATTTCAGACATTTGTTGCTGTCTACGAACCTGGAGAAATTAGACAAGGCAGCAAGCAATTTTAGTGTCTCATTGCCGTTTCTCAACCGTTTTAATCCCAGATTTATGAGCGCGCGGTGATTCAATCTTAAAATGTACAGAAGTGTGGAAAATTACTAAATCATATTTAAGGTCGACGTATTGTTCATAATTTGTAAATACATTTTTGCAAAAATTTCTCAAATTTAAATTGCAACAGATCCAGAAAAAAGCGAACAAACATTTATCACACAATTAGTAAAACACCAGTTTTTTATCATTATTTAAAGACCGCTGTTTTCTTAAAACCCACTTTGTAAACGAAAGCTTCGAATTGTGAATTTGTTGGAAAGCCACCTGTGCAAACAGTTCTGGTCAAAAAACAATTATGACGACCTTGCAATTCGAGGCTTACCGTTAACTTTGCGCAAAAGGAACTTGTGAGATATTACACTGTATGAAGATAATATACGACGCTTTTCAGCTGTGTCAGGCTATTCGTGGGTTGTCGGTAAACTGCAACTTCAGCTTAAAATGTTTTTAAGTGACAACTGGCATAAGTTACACTAGTAATGCTTGCGGTTGTTTCAAGTAGAAGAATAAAGTATACGACGTTGATGTACGCAATTGCCACATAAAATACCTCACAAATACCTCTGCTAAAAGGACGATAAGGAGTGCCAGTAATCTGGTTCGCAGTCCACAAGTAGATAAACTTTGGATTAAGCACACCAGAAAAGGTGACGCAAATCTTCAGCTCTATTTGAAACTTGGCAGCAATTTCTGCAACTTTTATTACTTTGCTGTTTGTGCTTGAATTGACTTCCAGCCTGGAAGTCCAGTTCCAGGGACCATAGATAGCAAATCACGCATGCCCACTTCCCGGAACATACACAGAAAGTTTTACTGAAATGTGTCAACAAACGCAACTGATGCTTGTCAAAGAACAGACATACGTTTGTTAGAAAGCTTCGCCAGCTTTTCCAAAGGTAACTTGGATTCAAAGAATTAAAAAACATATAGTATATTCTAAATAACCATTGGTACTAATATCTGTAGGTACTGATTCAAAAATCATTTTTCAAAATAACCACTGATACTCGTCTGTATTCACATTTAGCGGAAACGTTCGGTAGTAGAATGCAAAATCTAATCAAATTCTCCTGATCAAGATCTCAGAAATCCTAGACTTTTCGTTTCTTAGAATAAATTACGTGTAGGCCTATAAACAACCAATTTGCCCACTTTCCAGTTAAAGCAACACATCAGTTGACTCGAAAGAAGGTCTACATTTCGCCGTGATTTCGGTCAAAGTTGAAAAGAAAACCTATGAACTATTTTGACGCCTTCGATGTTGATTGTGCAGCAACCAAAACCAACGTAAATCTGTTGCATGGATGTGATGCACAGAATCTTTGCATAAACTCTCAGTTTCCAAAAAATTGTTTACAAACCAGCCCTTTTCTCATGTTCAAGGTTTTTCTGTTTAGCACATAAAGTCTCGATTGTACGTTTGATCAATAATTTTTGCTGCTAATTAACAATGCCATTGACTTATACTCTTTCAAGTGGCCAAAACAATGTGTGTTTTCCATTTTCCATTTACAATTAGTTTAATTCCGGCCGCCAGTAAACACTGAACATTTGTACACGTCCTGGATCTCTCACGCCGTACCACATTTTTCTGTCCTCTCGAAAAACGAAAACACTTCTAAAACAAATTGTCCTACGGTGGCAGGTTATGGTAAATATTTTCCCATTCTCCTCAAAAAAATAGTAAACTTCTGTTCCCACTTTAACTTAAGTGACATCCTTTTCACTGTTTATTTTTCGCCATGAAACTAGCTTGTCGCGTTCTGCGAGTCTAAGAAGCATAAAAATAGTATCATACAAGTTTTAGTACTAGCGGAAATATCATGCAAGCTTGAACGCTTGTGTGCTTTGTGCTCTTTTGCTGAAAAATAGTTCTCCGTAAAATGATAACGTTTTCATTGCAATGTAAACCTCGTGTTTCACCTCGTGTGGATTCTCTGCGGCACAGCAAGTTAGTGTCAACAGTTGAAGCGTCCGCGCTTTCAACTGCGTCAAGTAAACACAATCACTGACTCTCGCCAGTTGATAGACAGAAATTCATTTGTTTATTTTGTTATTGACGTTTCGTAGGAGTACGAAGATGCACTGCGAAACCAACAACTAACTAGTGACGAGTTCAACGTGTAAATGATTCACGGTTTATCATGTCAACCTTTACAAAATGCAACTCAGCTTTTGGTCAAAGAAAGCGTTTCGATGCGGTCCGTACGCCGGGCGCTGATCGGCTCCTTGGCAGTTATACGAGCTTTAGAAATAATTTATGCAAGCTTTTGTAGAAGGTCAGTAACAGTCATGAAAGAATAAATACGATGTGACGGAATGTAAACGAAAAATCATAAATAACGATTGTTTTTTAAATGCTTCAACACATTCACGGGAAGAGGCAGTAGGCAAGATAAACGAAAAACACCGATCTGCAAATAAAAATGCTAATAAGCTTTTTCGCCATTTTTAACAGTTGTTCGAAAAAGGCAGAAAATGCTGTGTCTTGACGGCGATCGGCTTTGCCATGCTGTTCACAGGATATTGCAAAACAAAAAACTCAAACAACGCAAGCTGACCTTGTGGCCATTGATGTGTGTAGAACCGGTGCTTTTCGTCACTATGCACGAATATCTGACGCTCAAACGCAAAAAAATAACAGCAACAAAAATTGAAAATGAAATGCGTAAAACTTACACAGAAACAAAACAGTAAAATAAAGAATCATCTGACGTTGAAGAAAATCGACAATTTTTGTAGAAAATCGGCTTTCTCTGCTGAATTCACCAGCAATAACTTCTGCACAGTCGGCAAGTGACGTGGAATCTTCTTCGCGTCGATCGCTTTTCGATCACGTGATCTTCCGGCATGAATGGCTTCAAAGCTGCAATTGAAAGATGTAGATTTAAGCATTTCGCAACTTTTGCTGGCGCGGTACGGAAAAGACGTACTGTTAATTTTGTCTTTCTATTCATATAATATTGCACTGCAGTATTTTCTAACAACCTAATATTAATGCCGAGCTTGAAACTTTGACGCGCAAACAGAAGGGCGATTACTTACACAACGAAAGCGTTAAATCTTGTATAGAGCGGTGAGATCATCCCGGCGGATTAATATTTAACCTCAAAACGAGAAATTCCCCCTTCATTCCATCGTAAACAATCGGGTCACCCAGCTTTGTGGGGTCGGTGCAGTTCGCCCAGCTTCGCCAGCCTTTGGCTCAGAAGTGACAGAAAGCCGTTATGTACGTTGTTTACACAACACATCTTCAATCCCCTACGACGACCGGTCCTGAGGCTTGCAACAGTGGAGTGGGAAAAGTTAATCCGAGGAACGGTGTATGAACTGGCAAATGCCTGCGAGTTATCCTTTTGCAGTTTAAAGTATTATCAGTGATTTCCGTAAGCTGGCCGCCGCCGAATTCATCTGAACCATGAACCGATTACTATTACGACAAGAAGCAGTTTACAAACCGCGATAGCTTTGTCGGCAAGTGCCGCATTTCAAGTGTCGAAGTCAATTGCGACACTGGGCCACCAGCGAGCCGAGTTATTTCGGATATTTTCTCTCGTTGAATGGGCAGGCGCTTTCGATTTTTGCTCGCAGTTTTTTTTAAATTAATTTGTTGTCACAGTTCGAATTCGAACGTTAAGATTTAGAATCATTTCTTGAAAGTGCAATGGGCAGAACTTGTTTTTGTGCAATGGGTTTGAAAAAAAACGGGTAAAATTAGCAGCAGTTTGATCACGTAAACTAGATATGTCGCTTGATGTGTACACCCCCCAAACCCTGGCGATATTTTTTCTGCGTTTGTAATTTGTACTGCTCCTTCATTCCTTCAGTTTTCTCGCTCTCATCTACTCCGCTTCGATGACAGGCGGCGGTGATCAATATCGGGCTTTTCCTGCCTTAGCGTCCTATTTTCGAGCGATTCGTGATAGTGCAAGGCATACAGCGCGAGGCCACCATCATATTAATGCGCGCTCGCAATCTCATAAATGAAACCAAGATGAAAAAACGAACTTGAAGCGACTTTGCGTGCACGCGTCCTATTTACAGCGCGGGCTGATCGCGGTTGCGAAAGATGAGTTCAGTCGGTTCAGCTTGTACGCTGGTGGTGCTGCAGATTTCCACTGAAGCAACGCTGCGCAGCGTTGACATTATGAGGTAGGCGTGTGATCATGTTCTTGGCAGTTTGCCGCGCCTTCGAGTAATACTGCGTCATTTCACGCACCCGATCTCGGACCGGACTGTGGTGGCTAAGCTTGCAAAACGAGCGGATAACGCTAGGTCTGTTACGGCGCCGATCAAAGACCGAAAGAACCCGCCGTCCCGGTACTTTGCATCGCTCGGGCGATGAGTTTTTGAGACGATCAAGAAATTGCGACGCACGGTCGGGGGAACTGCATGCTTGAGGGGCGACAGCGGCCGCAAGGGCTTCCCCCCGCCACGCCACAGCTAACGGCACTTTCTGGTCTCACTCTTTGTTTTTTTTCCTGCCGCAAGTAACAGAAGCGCGGTGGTCACGCGACGACAAGCAATGACGTTGATTCAGACTTTTGCCTGAGAGCGATCTCGCATCGTCGGGAACCGTTGACGCGCGCGCCGAACGAATAAACATCCTCAGATTTTTTGAAAATGGAGAATCGTTTCTGATGCACTTACTTTGCGCGTCGATGCTCCTTTTGCTGAAGATCCGCGGATTGCAGTACAGTGACATGTACGCGCATCCGGACCGGACGGGTTCGTCGCAGCGTCGGACTCTGCTCCTGCGCAATGCGAAGAATATTTTTGTAAAAAAAATCTAACTTTTTTACTTTTCGCCGTCAATCTGCTTTCAAATTTTGTTGCGCCATGGTCATTTCTGGTATTGGATGGCTACGAAATGTTGTTTTTTTATTTTTGAATGCTTTTTTAAAACAAAAATTTTGCCGGTCGTTTATCCTTTCGGGTCGAAAATTACCTGCTTCGAGTTCACAATACCATCAAATTGCTAAGATTCACAATAAACTTTCAATTTTGCCAAAAGTTTCTTTTTTATAAATAGACAATGCGGAACGGTTTCGGAATCAATAAAAATTTGCAAAGATACTTACCAAAATCTGGGAGAGTATGGCGCTCCTTGCGTCGTTGTTATCAAATAAAGAAAAATCGCCGCCGCTACGCACAACGACAGACTGTGTGAAGCGTTTGACCGCGTCGCCAATCGACGAACACGGCTCTGCAGATAATCCACATAATGACTTTCCATGGCAGAAATATCCTTTAGCAGAAGCTGCCACAAGTGCTTAAATAGTGAACGTTGATTAATAATCTCAGTTTTCTGCGAATAATAAGAAGAATAGCTGAGTTTCTTTGATTTCCTTGACGGCAAATGCACATATTTGCTCATCGCA